>OLLH01000278.1_pt1 | contig 21562 bp, 25 predicted proteins | sample 1604451 | NCBI WGS metagenome assembly OLLH01 (sample SAMEA104055714, study PRJEB20765) | soil metagenome | isolation source: soil
GTCATCCTCAACTAACATTAAAGGTTTTTTTGAATTAGATAACATCAGTAGTAGTTTTAGATCATTTATAAGAAAGTACCGCCAATGCTTAGCAATGTTAATGCCAATTAATTAAATGAGTATTTTGACATCAAGAAAAATTCTTAATAATTTTTCTGTCTTTTTCCGACCTGGGAAGTAATTGTGGAGTTTACAAAGGCAAGAACGATACTGAAACCAATAGCCCACCACATACTATCCACCCGAAATCCATCAATTAATATATCGGTAAAATATATTATTAACGCATTGATAAACAGCAGGAATATTCCCAAAGTCAAAATTGTTATAGGAATGGTGAGTAGTATCAATAAAGGTTTAATAAAAGTGTTCAGCAAGGAAAGAACAACCGCAACAATTAATGCCGTAAAAAAACTATCTACATGAATACCGGACATCAGGTAAGAACAGATTACTACTGTCATAGCAGTAATTAACATTTTAATCATGTAGTTCATTCTGCTAATATATACAATTATTTTTTAAACTTGCCCTATCGCCTTTCCTGCAAGCCACCCTGTTGTCCATGCGCTTTGAAAGTTAAAGCCACCCGTTACGCCATCAATGTCGAGTACTTCACCTGCAAAATATATACCCGGGCATTTTATGCTTTCCATTGTTTGAAAATTAATATCCTTTAAACGTACCCCTCCACTTGTCACAAATTCCTCTTTAAATGTACTTTTCCCTTTTATTTGAAAAACACATCTTGTCAACTCTTCCACCAATTTGTTCTGATTCTTTTTAAGAAGATCTGCCCAACGTAACTCACTTCCAATACCTGCTCGCGTAATCAGATATTTCCATAAGCGCGAAGGAATCTGAAAGGGAGAAAAAGTACTTATCTTCTTCTTCGACTCCCTGTTTCTGATCTCTAATAGTTGTTCCTGCAGCGTCGTTTCCTTATATCCGGGCAACCAATTCACCATAATTGTAAAATCATAATTCAGATCATTTAAAATTCTTGCTCCCCAGGCAGAAAGCTTTAATACCGCCGGACCGCTTAATCCCCAATGTGTAATTAGCAAAGGTCCCTCCTGCTCCAGTTTTGAATTTAAAATTTTTACACTCGCCCTTTCTACTGACACTCCCGCCAGTAAATGCAATTCTTTATCCAATGCATTAAAAGTAAAAAGAGATGGAACAGGAATTTCTATTTCATGGCCCAGATTCTTTAACCATAAATATCCCTCTGCTTTAGGATGGCCACCGGTTGCAATTAAAATACGATCACAAATAAGTAGCGGACCTGATTGTAATTCAATGCAAAATCCGTTTTCTTCTTTTTTGATTTTATTGACACTCGTTTGTTTCCATATCTTCACACCAGCATCCTCAGAGGCTTTCAGAAGACAATCGATAATTGTTTGAGAGTTATTCGTAACAGGAAACATTCTTCCGTCTTCCTCCTTTTTTAATTCCACTCCACGTGATTCGAACCACTCGACAGTATCTTTAGGTTGGAATTTATTAAAAGGTCCGAGTAATGCTTTATTTCCTCTTGGGTAATGCTGTGTCAATGCTTTCGGCTCGAAGCAAAAATGTGTTACGTTACAACGCCCACCACCTGAAACTTTAACTTTGGCTAAAAGCTTATCACTTTTTTCAATCAGGATCACTTCACAATCGGGATAATTTTCAGCACAGGTAATGGCGCCAAAAAAACCTGCAGCGCCTCCTCCTATCACTACTACCTTCATTTCGCTGCCTCCAGGATATTTAAAAAATCAGCAATAACTTTATGCACCATTTTAAGATCCTCTGCTGAAATGCAATAAGGAGGGAAAATGTAGATAACATTACCCAGAGGACGCAAAAGAATATTCCGCTCCATAAAATACGAATAGGCTTTTTCTTTAATAGAATTAAAATAGCCGGATTCGTCATCAGTCTTCAATTCTATGGCCAATATCGTTCCTCTATGACAAATATTTTTCAAAATATCCAAAGCAGCAACCTTCTCTATAAATGCTACATGATGCTTCTCAATCATTTTAATTTTTGATAAGGTGTCTGCTTCATGCAACAAATCCATACTTGCCAAAGCGGCAACACAGGCTAGGGGATTGGCTGTATAAGAATGACCATGAAAGAAAGTCTTAGAGTGGTCTTCTGATAAAAAGGCTTCATAAATAGAGCTGGTGCACGATGTCACTCCCATGGCCATTGTTCCTCCAGTCAATCCTTTAGACAAGCACATGATATCAGGCATCTCCTGAATATAATTACAGGCAAAGTAGCGTCCCGTGCGGTAAAATCCCGTCATTACTTCGTCGGCAATCGCAAGCACATTATACTCTTTGCAAACTTTAACTAAATCATTTAACGCCTCCGGATCATACATTACCATCCCTGCAGCTCCCTGCACCAATGGTTCAAAAATGAATGCTGCTGCATCATTTTCTGAACACACATTTTTTAACTGTTGCAAAGCTTCCTTTTCTTTGCCTTTCACAGGAACATCTATATGTATAACATCAAATAAAAATGGTAGAAATGGATTGGTAAACGCACTTCTTCCGCTAACAGACATGGCTCCGAAGGTATCTCCATGATAAGCATTTTTAAAGGCAACAATTTTTGTTTTGGCTTCTCCTTTATTATGCCAGAATTGATAGGCCATTTTCAAAGCCACTTCCACCGCAGTAGACCCATTGTCTGAATAAAAGATACGGGCTTGATTCTCGGGTAGCACTTCTAATAAACGTTCCGCTAAGCGTACAGCCGGTTCATGGGTAAAGCCTGCAAAAATTACATGCTCCAGTTTTAACAATTGTTCCGAAACCTTTTTCGCAATATATGGATGCCCATGCCCGTGTAAAGTAACCCACCAGGAAGAAATGGCATCAATGTATTTTTTGCCTTCTTCATCAAAGATATAGGCACCTTCTCCCATTACAATCCCAACAGGAGAAGTAGTGGTCATCATCTGAGTATAAGGATGCCAGATTACCTGGCTATCACGCTCTATAAGATTTTTTTTCATTTTATTTTCTTTGTTCCTGCTTTACCCCCTAAACCAACAATAATCCACCAACTTCTTTAACCCTTTTTTTATTTATCTCTTTCATAAAAGGCACCCGCCCCAAGCACTTTAGACCGGTATATGTCAATATAAACTCTTCTGAAGCTGAAACTGATGCACCATTAAACACAATACCAAGAATGGGAATATTGCGACTTTTCAAAGCCTCTACAGATAATAAGGTATGATTAATACTTCCTAAGTAATTCTGAGAGACCAAGACTACGTCAGCATTTAAATATTTAATTAAATCTACTACAAGATCTTTTTCGTTTAATGGAACCATTATTCCACCGGCCCCTTCTATAATTAATGTTTTTTTTGTTTCAGGCATATTGATTTTGTCTAACTCAATATGAACGCTATCAATAGCAGCTGCTGCGTGTGGTGACAATGGCTGAGATAACAAATAGGATTCCTTATGAAAAATACTTTGATCGTTGGAAACAAGAGCTTGTACTTTTAAGGTATCTGAATCATTCAAGTTACCTGCCTGGATCGGTTTCCAATAATCCGCTTTCTTCGCTTCTACTAAAATAGCAGCAATTAATGTTTTACCTATATTGGTTCCGATTCCGGTAACAAAAATTCTTTTTGCCTGATTTTTCATTGGCTGATATTTTTTTTCAAGACCGAAACAAGATCTTCAATTTCTTCTTCGGTATTAAAAGCATGAATACAAATTCTCATCCTTTCTTTCCCTTTAGAAACGGTCGGACTTAAAATGGGGCGAACATCAAAACCGGCATTTTGAATCCCCGAAGAAATAGCTTTTACCCGATCGTTTCCAGGCATAATTAAGCACTGAATGGAACTGTTACTTGCAATCAGCCCGGCACCAGATATCAACTTCATTTTTTGTTTAAATAAAGTTATTAAATTATTAGTTTTTAATAGTATATTATTTGAAACCGACAGCATGTCGTAGGCACACTTAACGGCGATAAGGCTCTGTAAAGGTAAGGCTGTGGTATAAATAAACGATCGGGAAAAGTTAATCAAATAGTCACGTAAAATTTTACTTCCAAGAACAATTGCCCCATGACAACCAAGCGCTTTTCCGAAAGTATGTACCCTTGCAAACACTTCATTTTCCAATCCCAATTCTACCACTCTTCCCTCCCCTTTCACTCCAAAAAAACCTGTCGCATGTGCTTCGTCAACAATCAAATTTGCCGAATATTTTTTACACAACGCTAGCATTTCCTTCAAAGGAGCGGCATCTCCATCCATAGAATAAACGGATTCTACAGCTATATAAACAGTACCTTTTGCCTGGGATAATCTTTGTTCCAGATGGTTTAAGTCATTATGTTTTACAGGAAACCGATCGGCTTTGTTCAAACGCATGCCATCATGAATGGATGCATGAATCAGTTCATCGTATAATACGGTATCTCCCTCCTGTGGAACAGAAGAGAACAGTCCTATATTGGCATCGTAGCCTGAATTGTAAATGAGTCCTGCTTCCGCTCTATGAAACAGAGCAATGTCCTGCTCCAAGGCTTCTGCAAAAAGATAATTGCCTTTTAATAAACGAGAACCTGTCGAGCCTAAAAGGTTTTGTTCATCCGTATGAAAAGCCTCCACTCTAGCCTTTAGCTCGGCAGAACGGGCGAATCCTAAATAATCGTTGGAACAAAAATCGATGAGGTTATTCCTAACAGATAAAGATCGAAAAGCATTTTCGGCTCTTCTTTTCTCCAAAGCTTTATTTAGAAATTCGTCTGCTGAAAACATTGATTCTTTATTTACTAAGTTGTTTTGATTTAACCACTGAGCAAACGGAGTTAAATACTGAGTAACACTGAGTTTTAGTTATTGGAGAGTGAATTTGTATAATATTTATTCATGACTCTCCTTATTCCATCCTTTAGTCTAAGAACATTGAAATTAATTAAAAGCCCGATTTGACAATTTGCCAACTTTAAATAGGTTAAAGTTTGGGCCAAATGTAAATCATTCAATCCTTCTACAGATTTAACTTCAATAATAACAGATTTTTCAATATATAGGTCAGCTCTATAACCACACTCTAATTTAATATTCTGGTAAACTAAAGGCAATGGGTATTCTTTAAAAACCTTCAATTCCATTCTGCTTAATTCAAAAGCCAAACATTCCTTATAAGCCGACTCTAATAATCCAGGTCCTAATTCAGTATGGACCTTGATTGAAGCTCCAATTATCTTATCTGTTAAAAAAGAATATTTATAATCATTATTGATCATATGAAATAAATATTAAAACAATTATTAAACTCAGTGTTACTCAGTATTTAACTCCGTTTGCTCAGCGGTAAATCTTTACAGTCAGACATAAAAGCAACAGTAAAACTAAGCCAGAATTTCTTTTTTTGAATTTTTAAACGCTTCGCGCGGACGTAAACCCAGAAGATTAAACATCTCCATATCTTCATTAAAGGTTGGATTCGGAGTGGTTAATAATTTATCGCCTGCAAAAATAGAATTCGCTCCAGCCATGAAACACAGGGCTTGTGCTTCTAAGCTCATTTGCGTTCTTCCGGCAGATAGCCTAACAACAGTCTTAGGTATTACAATACGAGTTGTTGCAATCATCCGAACCATATCCCAGGTAGAAACCAATTCGTTATTCTCCAAGGGCGTTCCTTTTACAGGCACAAGGGCATTGATCGGAACAGATTCCGGTTGTTGCTCCATATTAGCGAGTACAAACAACATCCCTACCCTATCATCCACTGTTTCTCCTAAACCAATAATACCCCCTGAACAAACGGTGATCTTCGCTTTACGAACATTTTTAATGGTATTCAAACGGTCATCGTATGTACGCGTAGTAATTATCTTTTTATAATGATCTTCAGAAGAATCTATATTGTGATTGTAAGCATACAAACCGGCATCAGCCAATTTCTGCGCCTGACCTTCGGTTAGCATCCCCAGAGTACAACACACTTCCATATCCATAGCATTTACTGCCTTTACCATCTCCAGTACCCTGTCGAAATCTTTATTATCACGCACTTCTCTCCAGGCCGCTCCCATACATAAACGGGAAGCGCCTCCATTTTTTGCTTTCTCTGCAGCAGCTGTTACCTCATCTAATTTCATTAAGGCATGCACTTCTACATCTGTATGATATCTCACAGCTTGCGGACAATACCCGCAATCTTCCGAGCATCCACCTGTTTTGATAGATAGCAAACTACTTACCTGCACCTCCGAATAATCGTTGTTCTCGCGATGTATGGTGGCGGCTCTATATATTAAATCTAATAAAGGAGTGTTATATATGGCTAAAATATCTTCCTTGGTCCAATGTTGTTGCATGAGATCGGTTTTGGTTGAACGGCAAAGATAGTGGTATACTTGGATATTTCAAGGCTTGTTTAATTTTGAGCTTTCAAATTGACAGTGTTTGTCTCTCTATTATGTTTCAACATAATTGCATATTTTTGATGCGAACAAAATTGCTTATAAAGATACATGTTCAATATTTAGACAAATGAAAAAAGGAGCCTTTCTAATTTACCTGCTTGCCATATCTTTAACAGGATTTTCACAAAATTTATCTAAATATGTTAAAAAAAACAGTATTTCTCCCGATACAGCCAGAAAGCATTTTAATATCGCTGTTGAATTAAAAAAGCAAGGAAAATTAAAGGAAGCAATACAGGAATACGATCAGGCAATAACTGCAAATCCAAATTTAGGAGAGGCTTACATGAACAGGGGAAATATAAAAAGCCAGCTAAAGGATGATAACGAAGCTATTAAAGATTATACCATTGCTGAAGGTATTTTAAAAAATGATCCTGAAGTTTATTATAACATAGGAAATGCACAAAAAAATCTAAAGCAATACAATGAGGCCATCCTCGATTATGATAAAGCCCTTCTTATAAAAGAGAACGCAGATTATTATTTAAGTCGGGGTTTTGCTAAAAAACAATTGGGTAAATCGGAAGAGGCGATTCTTGATTTCTCAAATGCAATAAAAATAAAACCTGATTTCGAAAACGCTTTCTTCAATAGAGGAAATGCAAAGCAAGGTATAAATGATTTCAAAGGCGCTTTAGAAGACTATTCCAAAGCACTATCCTTGAATCCTAAAAACTCGAAAGCTTATACCAACAGAGGAAATACAAAAAGTAAATTAGAAGATTATACAGGCGCGGTTGAAGATTATGACATGTCCATTAAAATTGATCCCCATAATTCAGCCACCTATTCAAACCGGGGATTGGCTAAAGGAAAATTAAAAGATTATGATGGAGCTATAAAGGATTATTCTACCTCCTTAACGATCAATCCCACAAATGGCGAAACTTATTTTTCGAGAGCAGGAGCTAAAATCAATTTAAAGGATGTTGAAGGAGCTTGTTCAGACTTAAAAAAAGCTGCCGAAATGGGTTATGAAAGAGCAAAAAACATGTATGAGAAAAATTGCAATGAACCTATCCCTTTAAAATAAGAATATAACCCGAATCATCCACTACTTGCAAAATGAAACTTTTCATATGTATATAATTTGTTTTTTAATTGTCATATGGAAGCGCATCCGCCTGAGGCGGATTCATCGCTGTTGGCGTGCCTTTGCTTATGCTCATTTCATACAAACGCTTTTACTAATACTGACGTTAACAAATTTTTCCGGTTTTTCTCAAACTATTAAAACAAGGAAAAACTATTATAAAAATGGACAAATCCAATATATCTATACTTGTAACAACGGGATACCGGACGGGTCGTATAAATCATTTTATAATGACGGAAAAAAATGGGCAGTCGGAAATTACAATTATGGGAAGTTGGATGGAAACTATACTGTTTTTACAAATAAAGGAGACACAGCTTACACAATGATTTTTGACATTGGAAAAGTATGGACAAAGAAAATATTTTACCAGGAATATCCTGATTTTACCTACCAACCGATAAGTAAAAAGGGATTCATTACAGTTGCCGACGGAACACCTGTTGTATTGGACACGAATACACCTGACGGGTTTCTTGAACAAACCTATGATGAAGTAATGCTGCATGAAGATTTTTTTATCTGGCAAAATGGACAAAGAAAAGCCTATGAATTCCCGAAAGCAGATGGAACTATTGAAACAATATACTCCGGACCTATGCCCGGAATTTATGAATGGAAAAATAAAAATAAAAGCTTCGTTCGTCCCTTCACAAAAGAAGAACAGGATGGTAAAAATAACGATGCCATTCTAAAACTTCTGAAAAAATTTAACACAAATAAAACTGAATAATCTTAATCAATGCACATAGATATCATCACTGTTTTACCAAAATTGCTGGAAAGCCCTTTCAGTCATTCTATCCTTAAGAGAGCCATCGACAAGGGTCTTGTTGAGGTAAACGTGGTAAATCTTAGGGAGTATGCTACCAATAAACACAAAAACGTAGATGATTATGCCTATGGAGGAGAGGCAGGAATGGTTCTGATGATCGAACCTATTGTTAATTGTATTGAGGATTTAAAATCCAAACGAACGTATGATGAAATAATATATATGAGTCCGGATGGTGAGCTGCTGAATCAAAAAATAGCGAATTCATTATCAATGCTCAGGAACATTATTATATTATGCGGTCACTATAAAGGAATTGATGAACGCATCAGGGAACATTATATTACGAAAGAAATATCTGTTGGGAATTATGTATTGTCAGGTGGAGAATTAGCAGCAGCGGTAGTTTGTGATAGTATTATCCGTCTTATTCCGGGAGTTTTGTCCGATGAAACCTCTGCCCTATCCGATTCTTTCCAGGACGATTTGATTGCCCCGCCTGTGTATACCCGACCGGCTGAATTTCGTGGAATGAAAGTTCCCGATATCTTATTGTCTGGTAATCCGGCCGAGATAGAAAAATGGCAATATGAACAAGCAATAAAAAGAACGGCAGAACGGCGACCGGATTTATTGAAATAATAATTACGCAAGAACACGCCCCTGGCTCCTATCAAGAGGAGAAATATTGGAGGCATTGAAACTTTTTACACATTTAATTTTAATTTAAAAATTCTTTGCGTAATATTGCACTCCGTTTTCGAAACAGGTAATACATATAAATATTAGATTCATGGACTTAAGTAAATTTACAGAAGAGCATTTAATAACTAAAAAGAACATTCCCGTTTTTAAAGCTGGAGATACAATCACTGTACATTATAAAATTGTTGAGGGAACAAAAGAAAGAATTCAATTGTTCCAGGGAGTTGTTTTACAAAGAAACAGTTCAGGCCCGACAGAGACTTTTACGATTAGAAAAGTATCGAATGGCGTAGGTATCGAAAGAATTATTCCTATACATTCTCCAAGAATAGATAAAATTGAAGTGAACAAAAGAGGTATTGTTCGTAGAGCCCGTATATTCTATTTAAGAGGTATTTCAGGTAAAAAAGCAAGAATCGAAGAAAAAAGAAATTAGCCAACATAATAAAGCTAAAAAAAAGCCTTTTCTGGAATTCAGAAAAGGCTTTTTTTTTGCATACAAAGCTGAAAAGATTTCATCCTATTGAAAAAAAATAAACTTATTTTTTTATTACATTTACCCTTTGCAAAATGGAACTCATAATGACATATTATACTACTTGTATTTCCTTAGTTATCCTATGCTTAGGAATTATTTCTCATTTTTTTTACAGACAGGTGCGCCCTATCAGGTGCGCTAATATTTAATTAACGTGGTGATCATTTCCTCCCTCTTAAATTATAAACAGTTTACAATGCAGGAAGATAATTTTATTTGTCTTTCACAAATACTTCCCGGCCTGGTCTGGAATCAATTAAATTATTAAAATGGAAAACAATTTAGAATTCGATATACTTATTGCTGCTGCTGAGCATCAATCCTATGCCCGGCAGATATGTGATGAAATGGAGTCTTCTGCGAAAGCAAGGGGAACAGGTATCGCGAAACGATCAGCGGATTACATTGTTCAAAAAATAATGGAAGGAAAAGCTGTTATTGCTTTAAAAAAGGATGATAAAAGGTGGGCAGGCTTCTGTTATATCGAAACGTGGGGACATGGTAAATACGTTGCCAATTCAGGATTAATTGTCTCGCCTGAGTTTAGAAACAGTGGTTTGGCCAAACAAATTAAAAACACCGTATTTGCATTATCGCGGACGAAGTATCCGGATGCCAAAATCTTTGGGCTCACCACAGGTCTTGCTGTTATGAAAATCAATTCAGAATTGGGTTATAAACCGGTTACTTATTCGGAGTTAACGGATGATGAAGAGTTTTGGAAGGGCTGTAAAAGTTGTGTCAACTTTGATATCTTAATGAGTAAGGAGCGAAAGAACTGTATGTGTACCGCCATGTTGTACATCCCTCCTACCGAAGAAGAAATCAAAACAGCAAAGGCATTAGAAACAATAAAACCACCCGTTAATAACAAAAATATTAACGAAGATAAAATTGTAAAACAACTGGCTGACTTCGAAAAGAACAGTCTATTGTATGCACGTTTTATGAAAGTGAAACAGACACTGTTTGTCAAAAAGAAAGTTAAGCAAGGCAAGAAAGCGAAAAAGAAAAAATCAAAGCTCTGAGCCTCACCCCAACCCTCTCCGCCTAAGGCGGAGAGGGAGTCAAGATAGTGCATGAAGAATGAATCAATAAAATACAAATTATAAATGAAAAAAGTAGCATTGGCATACAGCGGAGGATTGGATACTACCTATTGTGTAAAGTATTTATCAGAAGTAAAAAAACTGGAGGTACATTCCGTTATTGTTAACACAGGAGGTTTCAAGGAAGACGAACTTAAAGAGATTGAGAAAAGAGCGTATTCACTAGGCGTAAAGAGTCATACGTGCATTGATGAAACGGATAACTATTATCAGAGCTGTATTAAATATTTAGTTTTTGGGAATGTTTTAAAGAACAATACGTATCCATTATCTGTTAGTGCAGAAAGGGTATCGCAGGCAATGACGATTGCTAAAGTTGCAAAAGCATTACATGCAGATTATGTAGCGCATGGCAGTACCGGGGCCGGAAACGACCAGGTTCGTTTTGACATGATCTTCAATATTATGATTCCTGATATTGAAATTCTTACGCCTATCCGTGACAATAAAATATCACGCGAAGACGAAATAGAATTTTTGAAAAGCCATGGTGTGCAAATGAATTTTGAGAAGGCGCAATATTCTATTAACAAAGGTATCTGGGGAACTTCTGTGGGAGGAAAAGAAACACTGACATCGAACGGTTATTTACCTGAATCAGCCTGGCCTACTCAGTTAACTAAAAATAATCCTGAAACTGTAACATTGACTTTTAAACTGGGAGAATTGACAGGCGTAAATGAGCAGGTATTTAACAATCCTGTTAAAGCCATCCAAAAGCTGAACGATATAGCAGCTCCTTTTGCTATTGGCCGTGATATGCACGTGGGTGATACCATTATAGGAATTAAAGGAAGGGTTGGATTTGAGGCCGCTGCTCCTATTGTAATTATCAAGGCGCATCACGCTTTAGAGAAACATGTATTGACCAAATGGCAAATGTATTGGAAAGAACAATTAGCTACATGGTACGGAAATTTGTTACATGAAGGTCAGTTTCTTGATCCTGTGATGCGCAACATAGAAGGCTTTTTAAAAGACACGCAGGAAAATGTGAGTGGAAAAGTATTTGTTTCATTAGCGCCGTATCGCTTTCATGTTACAGGAATTGAATCGTCACATGATCTGATGTCGTCTAAATTTGGCAGCTATGGCGAAATGAACAAAGCATGGACGGCAGAAGACGTAAAAGGATTTTCAAAAATATTCGGTAACCAGACTATGATCTATCACAAAGTGAACGGAACAAAAGAAGAAAATTTTAAAGGTATCTAAACGGTTTAAAATGACACACAAGATAAATGTTGGGATTATAGGAGGAGCAGGGTATACAGGCGGTGAATTGCTACGAATACTTATCCATCACCCCAACACTGAAATCGTTTTTATTAATAGTAAAAGCAAGGCCGGAAATTTTGTATCGGATGTTCATACCGATTTATTTGGCGATACAGATTTGAAATTCAGCGCTGATTTTTCCAACAATATAGATGTATTATTTTTGTGCCTTGGTCATGGAGATGCCATTAAATTTTTAACTGCTAACAAATTTGACGAGCGTATTAAAATCATTGATCTTAGTCAGGATTTCCGGCTACAGGCCAAGTCAGCTATTGACAACCGTCAATTTGTATACGGTCTTCCCGAACTCAATAAAGCTTCCATTAAAAGCGCTAAAAATATTGCGAATCCAGGTTGTTTTGCCACCGCGATTCAATTAGGATTGCTTCCCCTGGCAGATAAAAAATTGTTGACAGATGACATTCATATAAGTGGCATCACCGGCTCTACCGGCGCCGGTCAAAGTCTTTCTGAAACGTCACATTTTAGCTGGAGGAATAGCAATCTTTCAGCCTATAAAGTTTTTGAACATCAACATCTGAAAGAGATAACGGAGAGTTTAAAAAGCTTGCAATCGGCGCTGGATAAGAAAATTAACTTTGTCCCTTACAGAGGAAATTTCACCAGAGGGATTATGATAACCTCCTATACGAAATCAAAACTTTCGTTGGAAGAAGCCAATACTTTATATAAAAACTTTTACAAGCAACATCCGTTTGTTCATGTGAGCGATGTAAACCCGCACTTGAAACAGGTTGTGAATACCAACAAGTGTATTCTTTATTTAGAGAAACATGATGATTCTATTGTTATCATCAGCATGATTGATAACCTTACAAAAGGAGCTTCGGGACAAGCGGTTCAAAATATGAATTTGATGTTTGGCCTTGATGAAGCAGCAGGACTAAAACTGAAGTCTGCAGGATTTTAACCTCACCCCGACCCTCTCCGCCTAAGGCGGAGAGGGAGAGAAGGAAATAATTGAAGTACTTAAAATTATAAATAAAAAACACTTGGCCTCACCCCAATCCCTCTCCGCCTGAGGAGGAGAGGGGTTGGGAGTGAGGCCAATAAAAAACGATATTATGAAATTATTTGACGTTTATCCATTATTCGACATAGTACCGGTAAAGGCTGAAGGCTCTTACATCTGGGACGAGAAAGGTGTTAAGTACCTCGATCTTTATGGTGGCCATGCTGTTATTTCAGTTGGTCATTCGCATCCCTATTATGTTAAAAAAATTACCGACCAGCTGAATAAAATAGGCTTTTATTCGAACTCTGTAAAGATACCCATGCAGGAAGAGTTGGCGCAGAAATTAGGTGAGTTATCCGGCTATACGGATTACAATCTCTTCTTATGTAACTCCGGTGCAGAAGCCAATGAAAACGCGCTAAAAGTTGCTTCCTTCCATAACGGACGAAAGAAAATAATTTCTTTCTCTAAATCCTTTCATGGCCGGACATCCTTGGCAGTTGCCGCTACAGATGATGCGTCTATTGTGGCGCCCGTGAATCAAACAGACAATATTATTTTTCTTCCTTTTAATGACGAACAAGCTCTGGAAGCGGTCATGCAACAATACGAGGTGTGTGCTGTGATTGTTGAAGGAATACAAGGTGTTGGCGGTGTTATGATACCGACAACTTCTTTTTTACAAAAGATAAAACAGGTGTGCGAAAAGGCAGGCGCTCTGCTTATCCTTGACGAAGTACAATCGGGATACGGACGTTCCGGAAAATTCTTTGCACATCAATATGCCGGAATCCAACCTGACATTATCACCATTGCAAAAGGCATGGGGAATGGATTTCCTGTTGCCGGTGTGTTGATCCATCCATCCATTAAAGCCAAACACAGCATGCTTGGAACTACTTTCGGCGGCAACTATTTAGCTTGTGCTGCTGCTATTGCAGTATTGGATATTATTAAAAAAGAAAACCTGATTGACAATGCCCTGAAAATCGGTACTTATTTTATGGAGAAGCTGAAAGGAATTGATGGCATTAAGGAAATACGAGGTCTGGGTTTAATGATAGGTGTTGAACTCGACCAGCCTTGTGCTGATATCCGAAAACAATTACTCACTGAATACAAAATGTTCTTAGGCTCCTCATCCAACAAAAACACCATTCGTATTTTACCTGCTTTAACTCTTACCAAAGAAGAAGCCGATCTTTTTTTACAGGCTTTTGGGAAGGTATTGGCGGAGAGATTGGTGAAGTAGGTTAGCTTTAACGAGTGGCTATGCGATGTGGCCGACTACGTAAACAAAATTATAAAATTACAAGTGGCAAAAACAAATAAAAAATAAATTTATTCCGCTGTGAAATGTTTTTGCCACGACCTATTACAATTGCGAACTCCAATGACGAAGCTTACTATAAACGGCCATATAGCATAGGCAATGTTACAGGCCGGCGTACTTGTCCTTCGTTTCATTAAAACCATTGTCCGTCTTGAGTTTTGCAGTTGCTGTCAAGTTGCTTATATGTCGGTTGTGGAAGGAGTTTTTTTATTTTTTAAAAGGGAGGATTTTTTTTAATTCAATTTTTCTTGGGGTGGGATTTGTATGTCTCTTTTACTTTTTTTTAGCGGGGACTGTGGGTTTGAAAAAAAGTAAATGTGCCTGCAAATGAGCAAGGGACTTACCGATTTATAAAAACAGAACAATTATTTGTTTTGTATTGAAACAATGCTTATCTTTGTCAAGTTGAACATAAAACATAAATTGATATGAACATAAAATTGTCACAAAAGCAAATTGGTCAAAGGATAGCTGAACTTCGTAAAATGAAGGGGTTGTCTCAGGAAGATTTAGCAAAAAGTGTCAAAATATCCCGACCGTCTTTGGCTCAGATAGAGTTAGGAAACAGAAGTGTTGATGTTCTTGAATTTCAAAGATTGTCAATGGTCTTAGGTTTTTCTTTAGATGATTTTATGTCTAAAGATTTTTCAGTCAGTCAAGATACTGAAGGTAAAGCCGAAGCAAAAATAAAAAAAGCAGATGAACGTATTTCTGTTCCAACCTTGAAGGTCAGCAAGTTTAAAAATGTATTACTCTATATTTTAGAACGATGCGCAGGTAAGCCAAATGTCGGTGAAACCGTACTTTACAAGCTACTGTATTTTTCTGATTTTAATTATTACGAATTGTATGAGGAGCATTTAACTGGTGCTAAATATCGTAAGTTACCTTACGGGCCTGTTCCGCAAAAATTGGATACCATCATTGGTCAAATGATGGAAAGCGGACAGATAAAAAGAATAAAAACAGAATATTTTGACAAAATTCAAACTCGTTACATTCCGCTTGCAAAAGCAGATTTAAAAGAATTAAGAGCAAGTGAAAAGGAAGTCATTGACAAAGTTATTGCGCAATTTTCTGATTGGTCAGCCGCAATGCTAAGCAATTATTCGCACGGAGATAAGCCTTGGAAAGCAACCGATAATAATAACGAAATAAATTATGAATTGGTTTTCTATAGAAGACCACCTTATTCTGTGAGGGTATATGAAGATGACAAATATGATGAATTTTGATGAATTACCTGAATTCAAAAAGGACTTGAAACATCTTCTAAAAAAATATCGAACACTGAACGAGGATTTAGAAGTAGTGAAACAAGATTTGAATGATGAACCCGGAGAAAGCCCACCGTTTAGTTTTCGTATTGATAATTTAGGTTTGGAAACGTGTGTTATCAAAGTAAAAAAGATTGCTTGTAAAGCATTAAAAGGTCGTGGTGTAAATTCGGGGTTACGATTAATTTATGCCCACTTTCAAGAAGAAAAAAAAATAATCTTTATTGAACTGTATCATAAGAACGATAAAGAGAATGAGGATAAACAAAGAATTGTAAACAATTTCAAATAAATACTAAAATGTCAAAAGGTAAAAACCAATACGTTGTACCAACAAAAGAAGGTTGGGGCGTGAGAAGTCAAGGAAGCGAAAAGTCAAGGAAGCGAAAAGCTTACCGTTAAAACTAGAACTCAGGTCAGCGGTAAGTTTCGATTAGCAAAGGCTAAGCGACATTTGTCGGGCGGATTTGCGGGAAGGTAATGTCGCTTGGAATACACCGCAATTTTTAATTGCACGTAATCCAATCCATATTATCCAAGAATCCTAATTCCGTAATTCGTCTTATCATTTTTTAACCTAACCATTGCATAATTTTATATATTCATTTCATCGCTACGAATCCAATTGCAAATTGGACAATGTTCCAAGCGTCATTACCTTCCCACAAAACCCAACCCGACAAATCGCTTATCGTCTGAACATGCCGACTAGCTGGGGTTGTTAGCGGTAGTTTTTCTTTTCACTCGTCAGGTTTGTCGTGTCAGAAAAAATTTAATGCTTGTTGCTTACTCTTCTGCAACTGTCCTTTGAAGTTGGGAATAAATTCATAGTCGGCACAACCTAAATATCGTGAGTAAGGAATTCTACTTTTCCTTTCTCGTTGAGGGTCAAAGTCACCATGATGAAAATCTAAAATTGTCTTGCCAGCAACATAACCTAAACCTGTCGGAACAGCGTTTCCAATTTGTTTGAAAAGGTCTGTGAGTTTTCCTTGCAACTTCCAACTGTCTGGAAACTGCTGAATTCTTGCATATTCATGAACCGATAAAGAACGCATCTCTGTCGGGTGTGCTAATAAAGTTGCGTTCATTATCGGACTTGTCAATAAAGTTGGTGATGGTCTGTTGAAAGATAACCTGCGGTAAAAACCTGTCTTACCACCACTCAAGTCCATTGATTTTCCCATTGCCTCTCTTTGAATGTCGGCAGGTAAGTCCGTCCAGTTTTCGCCTTCTTTGATGTGTGTCAAAAACTTTTTTATTCGCTGTGGGATTTCAAAATATTGTTCTTGTTTCCCAAGTCCTTCAAACGCTTCTGCAATCGTTATCCACTTCATTCCAGTTTCAATTCCTGTTTCGCTGTGTGTTGGGTTGGGCAATGGAATTCTTCCTTTCTTACTTCCAAAAATTATAACCCGTTCTCTGATTTGTGGCACTCCATAATTTGCACTATTGAACAAACCAAAACTTATTTCATAACCCAACTTTTTAAACTCACTCCACAAAAAATAAACTACACTGCCTGGCATTTCAACAATGTTGTTATATTCGCTTTCATACTCTGGTGGAACTGCATTTAACGGAGTAGATAAAATGCCCCTCACATTTTCCAAAATAAAATATGGCGGACTAATTTCTTCAACTACTCTCAAATAATTTACAATCACATTGCCACGAAAATCTTGTAACGAAAGTCGTTTTCCTGCGGTGCTGAACGCTTGACAAGGCGGTCCACCAACAACCATAAAAACATCTTCCTTTTTTAATTTTGCTGTCTGTAAAATTTCTTCGGTGGTAACTTTTGTGATGTCGTTTTCAATTACAGGAATGGAAGTATTTTCTCTGATTGTTTCACAAGCAAGTTTATTCATCTCAATACAAACTGCTGTGTGCAGTCCTGCTTTTTCAAGTCCAAGGTCTAAACCCATTGCGCCCGAAAATAATGATACTACATTATATTTTGATTTTCCGTTTACCATAGCGATTTTAAAAAGTTATCGTAAGTTTTATACTTCTTTTTTAAATCCGCTGTAAGCGGTTTTAATTTCTTCTCAATCTTGTCAATGAATGTTGCGTCTGCTAAAAGTGCTTTTGATGTTTTGAAAAGAAGGTCAACTAATTTATCATGATAATTTTTCTTTCCGCTAACAAACTCCCAAAGTTCTTTCCCGATGAGGGTTCGTTTTTCCCATTTCGGCAAATACATTTTATACAAACCGTGTGTAACGGTTTTGTCTTCTCGTTTGCCGTATGTTTCACCAATGAAAGCCCTGAATTCTTTCTTCTCAATGGTGTCAAATGCTTTGTGGTAGTGATGTATTTGTGCTTTGTCCAAATCGTTTGGACCACTTTTTATTTCTAAATATGCTTTTACTTCATCTAATCTTTCAACAACCAAATCCCACTTTGTTTCTTCTCCATGTTCATCACGCTTTCCACCGACAATAGAGTCGCTTGCATAGAGTAAAAGGTCTTCAACTAAAAAACCAACAGAGGTAACGATGCTTCGTGAAATTGCTTGGTAAGTGTAGTAACGAATTAAATCTTCTTCGTTATTTAAGTTTAATGCCCCCGATAAAATTGGATTTACATTGAGTGTTTCCAATTGCATGTTTTCAATCATCAGCAACTGCCGACTTACGAAACGGGTCGCTAAAACTTTTACAAAATTTTCTTGAACGGAAAGTTTGCCGTTAATCAGTCCGCTTTTTTGGAATGCTTGAATTTTTGAAAAGTCGCTGTCGGTAAGTTTGAAACGGGGATTGTCAACTTTGAAAACTAATTTGTCAAAGTCCTTGCGGTTGGCTTTAAGAAAAGAGTTGATTGTTCCGTAATGGGATGCAATCATTTCAATTTTTTGTTTCAGTCCAGTGGCAGAAGTCCCGCTATGAATTTGAAAACCTTTTATTATGAGTTCCTGTGTTGTCGCTGCCACTTATTTCTATAATTATTTGTAATATGTTGTCGAACAAAGGTAGCAAAATAATGCTGTTTTTCGGTCGTGATTTTGTCAAAAGTTTACCACAAAATTGTCTGCGGAACGGTCGAATTAAAATTACCGCCAACATGTCTGTAATCACAACTACGTTTCGTTTACAGAACGCATTTTGGAAATAGGCGAAACTTTTTCGTTTATTTCTTAATTATCTGAACCTATTCAGTTCAAGAATTTTATAAAACGAATATAGTCAATCCTTCACAAAAACAGAGTTTGTTTAAACATTTAAATCGAAAACAGAAAATAGATTGGAGATTGATACAATTACCATTATTAAACTTGATTCGCAAATTGCGACATCCGGTTTCCCTGATTACTTAGCATAATAAAAATTGGGGAGTAAAAATTAGGTTTTTAGAAAAACTAATTATATTTTTAGTATCAAACAATAGTTTTTAGAAATGCCCTTAATTTTATTGCATACTTAGCTGGTAATAATAACAAAACATTTCAACCAATTAAAATCAACATACTATGAAAAAACCATTACTCATTCTTTCCGCCATGTGCGGATTATCTTACGGTACAGCCATTGCTCAAACCAATTCCATTCCCAACGGAAATTTTGAAAGTTGGACTTCGAGCACTTATGAAATTCCTCAAAATTATGTTCAGAGTTCAAACACAGAGGCACTTAATAAGAATATGCTTTTTAATTGTGTTAAGTCAGCCGATGCATATCACGGAAATTATGCGGTTCAAATGACCACCGAAATATCTGCTACGCATGATACTGTCTTTGGTTATCTTCTTAACACCAATCCGGGTGATGGAAATGGTCCTTCTTCCTGGCATGGAGGGTTTCCTTACAGTGAAAAACCAAGTGGCATGCGTGGCTATTATCAATCATCCATTGCTTCGCCTGACTCGGGTATCGTGGCAGCATTTTTCTACAAAGCAGGTGTTATGATAGGACAATATGCTATTCTTCTTTCCGGCACTCATACTGATACTTATATACTTTTTTCAATCCCCTTTATTCCGGCTCTTGCACAGAATCCCGATACAGTAATATTTGTCGCCGCCTCCAGCAACTTTGGAAATCAGAAATCTGCAAGAAACGGGAGCATGCTGAAGTTAGACAGTATTTCATTTACCGGCGTTACCAGCCAGCCCGCTCTGTTCAATGGAGATTTTGAAACATGGCAAAGTACAACACTTGACAAACCAAATAATTGGTATTTAAATGGAGGCGGTAACAATGCAACCGGAGGAGTTTCTAAAACCACCGATATTGCCGGTGGTAACGGTAGTTACGCGGTAGAATTAAAAACATATCTTGGAGACAACAAGGGTGTTCCGAGAGCTCAAGGTGCACAAGTTTCAACCGGATGGTATCCTAATAATTGTAATAGTAATTGTCAAGAGCAGGGTGGTTATCCTTATACCAAACAGATAGATACATTAGTGTTCTCTTATAAGTATGCGCCTATAGATAACGATAGTGCATCAGTAAGTTTAAATTTTAAAAAGAACGGTGTTCAAATTGGTGGTGGTCAAGGAATATTTCTTCATTCCTCAGCAAACTATCAGTATAAAGAAATCCCTTTCAACCTTGGCCAAGTGCCGGATAGTGTAATGGTGGGTATACAATCTTCTAATTGGAATGACACTCTGCCTTCTTTTGTCGGCTCCGATTTAAAAATTGATAATATACATTTTAAATCACAGGCAGCGTTATTGACAGGTATTGCTCAAAATAATAGTAATGACAATGATGTGCAGTTCTACCCAAATCCTATCAAAACATTCGGTATCATAGAAATTAATCCACAGATAAATATTCAAGGGACGGAACTACGCATGTATGATGTATTTGGAAGAACAATTGAAAAGATAGTTGTAACTGAACATAAAATGATTTTGGACAGAAATGACTTATCCGATGGAATCTATTTTTATGAATTGAAAACTAACAATATAATGCTAAAGGCAGGAAAAATAATCGTTGAATAAAAAAAAACCTCGCCTGAATATAAAACTATTTTTATTGTAAACTCATTGCAAACCTGATGTCGCAAAACGCGACATCAGGTTTATTTATCCTGTCTCCTATATCCCATTTCACGCCTCGGTTCTTCCTGCTGAGTTATCAGTTGTTTCAGATAGTCGAAGATGGTCTGTATCTGTTCATCTTTATTGTTCAACCGATGCTCCAGCTCTTCCATTTTCAAAAGCAAATCTTTATGAGTCATAAGCATTTCTCTCATACGCGTGTAAATACGCATTATTTGGATATTCACCATGATTGCCCTGTCACTGTGCATTTACATTGTTTAATTTTAAAAGATTTTCATGTAAATCAGCCACCATCGGTTTATTATGACGGATGTTTTTTATAGGGTGTTCTTTTATTTTTTCTTTATCGTATTTTTTGTCTTGCGTGCTTTGCTTTAATAAGACTTCTATTTTTTTATCGCAATTCAAAATTTGATTTTGATAAAACATATAGCCATCATAAGCCATTTGTAATTCAAACAAATACTCCTGCTTGTAGTTTCCTTTTAGAGCTTCTATTATTTTTTCTGACTTACTTTTTAGCAAAGACGAATGGCACAATGATAGTAATTTACGCGCATCCCTTTCCCCTTTTAATATGGCTTCATAGCCAATCCACTTGCTCCATGAACTTGAGACAGTACTTCAGTAAGGCGTATATTCATTTGAATCATCGCCTTTTGCATATGGTTAATATGCATGGATGCAATTTGTATTGTGTCTTCTCTTAGACGCGTATAACATCGTAATTCTCTAATAAAATCCTTTGGCACAAAACTTTTTCGCAATAATCCCATTGAAAATAATTCTTTTATCCATTGGCAATCTTGTACATCGGTCTTTCTGCCTGGCAAATTTTTGCTATCTGCTGGATTAACCAAATAAACATCAAAACCCGATGCTTCCAAAATATCATATAGTGTTATCCAATAAACACCTGTTGCCTCCATCGCAACACAGATTATTTTGTTTTCTTTTAAATACTTTACT
>OLLH01000191.1_pt1 | contig 21538 bp, 16 predicted proteins | sample 1604451 | NCBI WGS metagenome assembly OLLH01 (sample SAMEA104055714, study PRJEB20765) | soil metagenome | isolation source: soil
TTGTACGGAGTCAATACTGCTCTTTTCTCTCGTGTTATCAGAAATTTTATTTTCTGTCGGGGCAACAGTGTTTTTTAATATGCTGTCTTTTTCAATATTCTTCACCGATTGACCTTTTTGTATAGAGTCTATACTGCTCTTTTCTCTCGTGTTATCAGAATTTTTATTTTCTGTCGGGGCAACAGTGTTTTTTAATATGCTGTCTTTTTCAATAGTATTCACAGGTTGAACTTTCTGTATGGAATCTATACTGCTCTTTTCTCTCGTGCTGTCAAGAGTTTTTCCTCCTATTATTGGAACAGCCAGATTTTTCAAAAGGCTATCTTTTACAATAGTATTTGAAGGTTTTACTTTAGAAAGCGAATCTGTATTTGTTTGAGTGTTTGTTTTAAATGGTCTGATAGACTCTAAAAGAATATATTGATCTTCGCCACCATGCGGATTATGACATTCCGTACAGTTATTCTTCTTTGCTTTTTTATGAGCTTCATTTTTAAAAACTTGTTCTACATCATGGCAAAAAAGACATAGCTTATTTGATTCCCTTAAAAGTAATTTTGGTGTTTTAGAGCTGTGAGAATCATGGCAACCTGTACAATTACCGGATGCAACCGGACCATGTAAAAAATTATATTTAGTGTTAAAATTATCATGACAATTATAACAAATGCCCTGATTTAAGAATCCTCTGTTATCACCACCATGCGGATTATGACATTCCGTACAATTTTTATCTCCAATAGTTTCGTGTTTTTTATTTTTTAAAACTTGTTTGGATTCATGACAATAGAGACATAATTGCTGACCTGTACGCAAAAGCAGTTTTTCAAATTTTGCTTCATGCTGATTGTGGCAAGCGGTGCAATTTCCAGAAGCTACCGGACCATGCAGTATTTGAAATTTTGTATTAAAATCTTGGTGGCAAGTATAACAAAGATCAGGCATAGGTTTTATAAGCCTGTTTGAAAAACCTTCTTCATGGCAACTCTTGCATTTTTCTTCCGCATAAGGTTTATGTGAATAAAACTCCGGCTTTGTATTTTTAACAACAAGAATTCCAGTTGAATCGTTATTCATAGTGGAAACTACCTCCGTTTTTTTAGTTGAATCAGGAACACCATCAAAAAAAAATGAAAGTACTTGAAACCTCTTTTCCGGAGTACAGCCCACTATAAATACTGTAACAAAAACAAAAAATAATAAAAAGAAAAAAACAGTTTCTTTATTGACACATTTCATGACAGATGTTAAGTGACAACGATTAGTGTTAACCAGAATTTAGATATGTTGCCATTAACATGGTAAAACTACAGGAATGCAGTAAAAAGAAATATGATAAATAGCACTTTTTGAATCTAATTTTATTGATTTGATAACGATTTTACGAAAAAAAAAATCATTTAGCAGCCTTTTCCTTGAGCTCGACTCGACCATAAACATTTATTAAATCTGAACCATATTGACTGGTAACAAACAGTAAATATTTTAAGTCGAATTCAGGATCAACATATTTTTGGAAATAGTTTAAATTATCGTAATCAATAATCACCTTTGCTGGTATATTCAAACCACCGGGTCCATCATAATGTCCTGCCAAAACTATTAACAACTTCCCCTCTTTGTTAAATACCTGCACATTCTCAAACGCTGCATCAACAGCAAAAATATTAGCTTCGTTATCTACTGCAATCCCCTTTAATTTAGTAAACTGCCCCGGACGATCTCCTACAGATCCTATAGTGTCAATAAATGCTCCATCAGTTGAATAGATCTTAATTTTTGAACAACCGAAATCAGCTGCATAAACCTTACCTTTACTAATGGTAATATTGGAAGGAGAACATAAAGCAACAGCAGATCCTTGTTCTACTTCAGGAAATGTGTATAGCAATTTATTTGTAGAATCGTTACTGTAAACATTTATTTTACTATTGGCGATATTGGCAACAAAAACCTTGTTATCATACACATTTACATCACTTGGTTTAAATTTTTCTTTTTCTCCGAAACTTCTAACATAATTTCCGTTTTCATCGAAAACAACTATTTCAAATCTTCCAACATCAGCAACATATAAATATCCTTTTTCATCTACAAAACAGTTAATGGGTATTTTTAGTTTTCCTTTACCAGTGGGTTGAAAAAAATCAAATTTTTTCTTCTCAAGATCAATAATTTCCATCCCTCCTCCATAATTGTCGCACACATAAATTTTACCTTTATGTATAGCAATCCCATAAGGTTTAACCATTACTCCTGGTTTTTCTTTACCCAACACTAATTTAGAAAAACTACTTTGTTTTATACCAATATCCGCAGAGGAGGTGATTTTGGTTAAATATTGAAAGCGAGCTTGCTCAGGTGGCCCCGGATAAACTATGAATGTTTTAGGTGTTTTCTTTTTTGCAAAAAAAACAGAACACGAACTCAAAACAGTTATGGATACAAGCATTAATAAAAAGGATGTTCCTACGTTAAAAAAGTGGTAAGGTGTTTTTTGGGCAAACAGGCTATTTTTCATAACATAAAATTTAAGGTTAAAAAAAAGGGCGAAAAATTTCGCCCTTCAAAAGTAGTGTTTTTTTGCTTTTATTATTTACTATGACAAGCTAAGCAAAGAGCAGATCCTTGGTTGCTCATTTTCAATTGGTAGCCTCTTGAATTGGCATGTGCACCATGGCAAGAAGTACATTGTATTTTTCCGCTTGCATCCAACAGAGTAGAAACAGCCTTAGTAGTTGGAGTATAAACACCAGGAGAAGTGTAAGTGGAGTAAAGGTAAGTTTGTGGTCTTAATCCACCCCAACCGTGTGCTAATGCAGTGTCATAAACAACTGAAATCGGATGGTCGTTGCGTAAATCAGTACCAAAATTAGCGGCACCAGATACACCACCATTAATATAGTCTGTTCCTGTTTGTCCGCCAAATGACCCAAGAGCAACAGAACCATCATGACATGATAAACATAACTTAGACGTTCCATCAGGAGCAGCAGCCATTGTTACACCTTTTAGGTTTGTATACATTGAATAGGTAGCTGTAGTAAACTGATGATTCCACAACGGTGCGTCTGTTACAGTTATATCAGCGTTGTGTGGAGTGTGGCAAGGCTGGCAAATTTGTCCACCCAGTGTAGTGCTGGCATTATAGGGGTTCCATAACTGAGTTGAAAAATTATGCGGTGAACCAGGAACTGTTAAAGAACTTCCCATAACACCGGGACCTAATGTACTTTGTGCGATGCCCATTAGTGGTATCATTAACCCCAATGATGCTGTGATGATTAGCTTTTTCATGATTTTTTTGTTTTAAATTATTTAATTGTTTTTAGTTTTCGAATTATCTTCATGACAATTCTATGACACAAATATCTATACTCTGCTTAAAATAATCTATGAACTAACCCAGCTAATTGCCTGTATTTAGATTGGAACAAAACTGCAAAAATGCAAGTACTGGGTGTAATCAGAAAGAATTGTACTGCAAAAAGCTTTAAAATAAGGGCTTTTAAATGGTGTGAATTAAAATAGCTTACAAGTTTTTGGCGATAGTCTCAACACATTTTGCCAAGCATCATTTTCATTTTTAATATCCTTGATTAAAAAATAACTCCTGGTCAAATTGTACCAGGCATCGACATTGTTATCATTTAATTCTACAGATTTTTTGTAACATCTGATGGCAGCATCAGTAGTACCTATTTTATAAAATTTATTTCCTTCATTGAATAAGACATCGCTCAACATTTCGATTCTCTTTTTCATGGTGGAATCGGAAGGAGCTAATTTGTAGGCTTGCACCCATGGATCCGCAGCTTTAAAATAATCGAGCAATCCAAAATAAGCCAATCCTAAATCTTCATATATATATCGATAATGGGGATATATTTTAAGTATTCTTTCATCATAATAAACAGCCTTTTTAAAGTATTCATCTCTCTGCTCTTTATTTGTTTCAGATGGCGCTTTTAAAATATACTGGTGTGCTGCGTATAAATTAGTTCTAATACTATTCGGAGCTGATTCGACATCTGTAAAATAAAGTGTTTCATTGTTTTTCCAATCATGATTTCTCGAAATGGTTTTTGCCGTAAATAAAAGCAAAATAGCAATCAAAGTACTTTTTGCCAATACTTTAAACGTGTTAACAACTTGCAAATAAAGAACAGCCAAGACAATGCAAAAAGCTAAAGATGGTTGAAACAAAAGCCGCTCAGCTAAAGGTGCTCCGATATCAATTATAAAATTTGCAAATAAGAAAATAGTAATGATAAAATAAAGAATACAGAAAGAGAATATTGATTTTTTATTAAAAGTAAAAACAGCATAAGCAATCAACCCAAGTAATACTAATGAAGATAGAATAAAAGGCAGTGAATAAACATCAATATATGGTATTTGATTGTATCCATAATCACATGATAAAGGATATGGGAATATCATCAGCCATAAATATTTAATAAGAATAAAAACTTTGGTAGCAAAGGCTTCGGAAGGTGTAGCATACAAAAACGGAGCGTTCAGTATCTCTGTATTTGATGCATTCGTGAATCCTACCACCGATATTCGTATAGCTACATAAACTATAAATACTGCTACTAAAGGCATAGAGAACAGGATGGATTTTTTTATGGATTGATTAAAAAAGAAATATGAAATCAATGGAACAAGACCTATTAAAGGAATCGCGCTTTCTCTGGTAAGCAATGCAAGAAAAAAACAGAGTAAGCCTAAAAAAAGCAGTACTATAGACCGTTTTTCGACATACTTAATAAACGTAAAGGATGTAACAATTAGTAAAATAAAAGTAATGAGTTCATCGCGGCTTTTAACATTCGCAATTACTTCGGTATGTATCGGATGAACTATAAAAAGCAAACACGTGATAAAAGCTAACTGTTTATGTTGCTCGCGAAAAATATGAGCTTGTAATAACACATACAGCAAAGCAATAAGTAATACGAATAATAAAACATTTATTAGATGGCTCACCATTGGATTTTTTCCGAAAAACTGATATTCCAAGGCAAATGTTACCAATACAAAAGGTCTGTAGCGTCCTCCTGACAAATCACTTTCTTTTTTTTCAAGACCATAAAAAAATTCTGTTGTAAGTATTTCCGGAATACCTTTAATTCCTTTTTCAACAACTGTATTGCCTGTCAAAACGACTACATCATCCACGGCATAATCATTAAACAATGTATTTACGTTTAAGCCAAAAGCTAAAAAGAGCAAGATGATCAGCTGACGCTTAGTACTGAGTGCAAGGTTTTTTGTAATCGTCATCTTTTTTAGAACTATTATTTAATTCATTTGATTTTTTATAACATTTAACCGCATCATCCATTTTTCCCTGTTCGTAAAATTCATTGCCTTGTTTGTATAAAAAAAACCTTAAGTATTCTGTCCATTTTTTTGCTTCAGGATCTGTAGGTTCCAATTTGTAAGCCTTTATCCAAAGGTCGGCTGCTTTAAAATAATCATGGAGATGATAATAAGCAAAGCCCAACCTCAAATAACTATATGCAAATTTTGAATGTATTTTCAACGATTGTTCGCCGTAATAAACGGCCTTATTGAGGTACTCATTTTTCAAATCATTATTACTTTCATTGTTCGCTTTAATAATATATCTCTCGCAAGCATATAAATTTATTCTTGCACTATTTGGAGAAGAAACTACATCCGCAAAAAAAAGCGTTTCATTATTTTTCCAATCACTGTTTCTTGACCATGTTTTTATTGAAAACAAAGATAACACGACTAACAAAAAAACAGATGAAATTACCGTTGCTTTTTTATTTATTTTCAGAAACAGAAAAGCTACAACGATGCAAAATGCCAATGATGGCTGAAATAGAATTCGTTCGGCCATCGTGGTTCCCAAATCAACAATAAAATTTGTTCCAACCGAAATGGTTACAAAAAAAAACAGGATACAAAAGGAAAAAATGGACTTTTTTTTGAACGTGTAAATAGCATAAACAACCAAGCCAATCATCAATAAAAACGAAAGTATAAATTGAATAGAATTTAAATTGATGTATGGAATTTGGTTGTATCCATAATCCGTAGTTAAAGGATGAGGAAAAACTAACAACCACAAGTATTTAAACAGAATAAAAACTTTTGTTGCAAATGCTTCTGAAGCAGTAGCATATAAATAGGGCGCATTCGTCACGTCATTGACCGGATAATAGTTAAATCCAACTATCCAAAACCGAAGTGCCATATAGCTGATAAATACAAGAATAAAAGGAATGGAAAGTAGAATGGATTTTTTTATGGATTGATTAAAAAAGAAATATAAAATCAGCGGAACTATTCCTACAAAAGAAACCGCACTTTCTTTGGTAAGCAGCGCAAGAAAAAAACAAAGCCAACTCTTTAAAATCAGCCATAGTGTTCTTTTTTCGATATATTTAAAAAGTGTAATTAATGAAACAATAAGTAATATAAACGTAATGAGTTCGTCACGGCTTTTTACATTCGCAATTACTTCGGTATGTATTGGATGTACGACAAATAGAAGACAAGTAACAAAAGCTAAATATTCATTTTGTTCTCGGAAAACATACTCTTGTAATAATTTGTACAATAAAGCAATGAGTAGGGCAAATAATAATATATTAATTAAATGACTCACCAATGGATTTGCTCCAAAAAACTGGTGTTCCAAGGCAAATAGTATTAATGAAAATGGTCTATACCGAACTCCGGTAAGCACGTTTTCTTTTGTTGAATATCCATAAATATAATCGGTAGTTAATAGTTCGGGGATTCCCTTTATTCCTTTTTCAACAAACCTATTCTCGGTCATCACCACTATATCATCTAGCGCATATTCATTAAATAATGTATTTATGTTTAATCCAATTGCAAAAAACACCAATAGAATTAGTTGGTGTTTCTTGCTGAATTTAAAATCTCCAAATTTCATTGCATTTAATTAGAATCAGGATTTAAGCATAAAGTTAGAACACAGAAATTTACTGAGAAAAAACAAAGAAGCACATAGAAAAAAGATAGCTTCAAACTCGAAACTGAGTTTGAAAAATTATTCTATTTTATAATTACGAACAATGTTTTCCAACCCTTTTAAATTTATAATTTGTATTTCTCTTTTTTTTCTGGAAATTAATTTTTCATCCTCAAAATCGCTTAGTTGTCTTGTAACCTGCTCTGGTGTAGTTCCTGCGGTATCGGCTATTTCTCGTCTGCTCAATTCAATATTCAATGTTTTTGTTTTTGGATTGGTACCAAATATTTCATTTAGATACACAAATGCTTCAGCAACGTTTTCCCGAATATTCATTTGTGCATGATATTTCACACGTAACTCCGTTTTTCTCAATTCAAGCGCATAAAATAGAATAAGATGATAAGCAAAGTCTGGACTGTTCATGCAAGTATCCTTGAAAACACTCGTTTCCACAAAGCATACATTCGTATCCATCAAAGCAATTGCATTAAAGTAGTATTTATCATTACCAAGTACTCTGTGTCCCAATATGTTTCCATCCGAAGCTAACCGAACCACTTGTTCTCTTCCATTTATATTGGGGGTGACAACTTTTACGCCTCCGTTTTGAATAAAATGAATTCCAAGCATTGTATTTCCTTCTCTAAAAATGTAATCGCCCTTTTTATAAAAGTTTTGGTTTTTGGATGCGGAAATTATATTTAAGGGTTCGCCTGAACAATATTTTTTTACGTAGCAGTTAATGCTTGTACAGCTTGCGCATTGAAGTTTATTTCTCATAATTGAACATTAAAATAATACTGATTTAAAAAAATGGTTTTAATAAGTAGAATTAATATGATCGTGTGAATGACAATTAAGATTACAAGTTCCTTTTCCTGGAGAAGTATACGTCCAATTAAGCAACCCATGACTATTATTAGCAACCTCATTCAAATTGAAATTTAATAAAAAGCTATTATTTGTTGCATTCCCCTGAGTTCCGCTAATACCATGAGGATCATGACAAGTATTGCAAGAGGTCAGCGTACCATGTGTACCTGTACCACTTAGTAAATTATGTTTAGTAATTAAAGTGGATTGGTCATGGCACTGATAACATAATTCATAAGCAGCGTAGGAGTTAACATATACTGATGTTCGATCATAATTATATTTTAATATCTGAGGATAAATAGAACCGTGTGGTCCGGCAGGCGCACCGGTTCCATTGCTCGCATGACAGTCGGTACAATAGATTTGACTGGAAGCTGATAATGGAGATATCAGATCTGTAATAGCTGTATTTTTACCTACAGCAGCAATTGGGTGATAAGAAGGATTTGTTGGGTCAAATTCTAATCGAAGATCGTTTTGAACTATTTTTCTTGGCGATGTAACTCCTGTTAATGGATTACTCGAATGACATTTATAGCAAATTTCATATTCGTTTGTCGCAGGGGTTACAACAACACCACTTTGATTGATCCCTACAACGCCAAGGTTTGCTCCTTTAACAGCAGGAGCATTTGCCGCCTGAGATTTTGCCGCGTGAGAATTGTGGCAATCAACACATTCAACATGTTTGGAAATAACAATTCCGGCCTCCGTTGGATCATGTACACCTGTATATCCATACACATTATGCTTATAAGTTTTTGCAAATTCGGCTTGAATATTTTTTCCTGCCACATTTCCATTGTGGCAATCAAGACAATTGCTTTCTTCAGCTTGATATTTTAACAATCGAGTAGTAGCACTTGAATTATGCGGATTGTGACAATTTTCACAAGCATTCTGAGCTACTGTGGTCCAAGGGGTGTAAGGCCAGGGATTGGGAACTATACTGTTCCATGTTTTTACAGACGTATTGTGGCTGCTTGTAGTCCAGTATGTTTCCTGATGACAAGCATTACATAAATTTGAATTTTGAGATGAAGCAACTAGAAAATCTGTATAACTATTTTTATGAGGATCGTGGCAAGAGGTGCATTGCAATAAATTATTTTCCAATTTTATCTGAGAACCGATACTTGCAGGATTTTTTAATTGTCCGTTTGCAGTTGCTAATGCAGCATCATACGTAATAGAAAAAGGATGATCATTCCGCAAATCGGTTGAAAGATTGCTTGGTCCAACAGGCATATTTACTGTGCTGGCAAAACTAATGGTTGAACCCCTGCTTAAAACATTTCCCAAAGCAATTGTTCCATCATGACAGGACAGGCACAAAATAGAGGGACCGCTTGGTTGTCCAGGTAAGGCTTTCATCGTAGAACTTCCATATAAAGTATAGGTTGAACCAGGATCGTTTCTGTTCCATAATGGGGACAATGGTTTACTGTTATGTGCTGTATGGCAAAACAAACAAATTTCAGATTCAGTAACCGCCTTAACTGTTCCCGGTCCGCTTACAGATAAATTATGTTTGGTATCAACAATAGACTGACAAAGTAGTATTGTTGGAATCCCCAATAAAATAATCAAATTAAAAATTATTTTCATGTGTTTATAATTTTTCTTTTTGGTCACATGGAATTTGCAAAGCTATATTCATCCTCGGTTGGTATATTATTGCGTATGCTCATTTCATTTTTTATCTTCTGTAATAAGTTGAAATACTTGTACTCTTGAATTATAACTGTCTGCAACATAAATCTTGTCATTCTCATCAATATATATTCCTGAAGGCATCCAAAATTGACCTTGATTACGGCCTTGCGAACCGAACGTATATAAAAATTTTCCATTGATATCAAAAATCTGAACTGCATTAAACAAAGCATCGGCAACATAAATATGCCCATAAGAATCTGTTGCTATTCCTTTCGGGCAAGCAAAGTATCCGGTTGCATCACCATTGGATCCAAAAACAGATATAACCTCACCTTCTTTATTTAAAACTTGTACTCTAAAATTCATAGCATCCACAACATATACATTTCCTTTTTTATCCATCCAGATATGCGTAGGAAAATTAAATTCGCCTTTTGCGGTGCCTCTTGATCCAATTTTTTTTATTATCTCTCCTTTTTCATTTAATACAACTATTCTGTGTGCTCCTGTTTCTACAATCCAAATTTCATTATTTACCGCTGAATAAGCTATTCCTGTTACTTTGTTTAATTTTAGTGAATCGTTTAAAATGGTACATTCTTTTTTTTCAGAGTTAATACGGTAGATCTTATTTGAATACGAATCGGTAACCAGCATTTCGTTATCACGAAACATACATATTCCCACAAGTGATAAAAAGCTATTGTTTTTCTTTTTAATAAAATGAGGGATTTTACCAACACCATTAATAAACTGAAAGATCGAATTATTCTCCTGATCTAAAACCCAGAATGAGTTTTGATTCATTGCAAGGATTGAAACAGGTCTGCTCAACTCTTGTTTTTTTTCTCCAAAAACAATATCTTTTATTCGCTGTTGAATCTCTTTTTTTTGATGTTTACTTTCTGAAGCAGGCCATTGACTTACCCATTCTATTTCTGCTCTTTCAAGTGTTTTAGAAGATTTAATGTTCAATGTATCCTGAGCGTAACTGGTACTACTAATTAAGAAAATAATTAGTAGTAATATAAAAAGTGATAAGTAGATATTTCTGAGATAAGCAATCATGCCAATACAGTTTTTTTACTCTTCAAAACTAATTATAAATGAAAAAAAAATTACAGACCAATATCATAGGTTTTTAAATTACATTGATTTTCATCCTTTAAATTGATTTGCTAAACACGTTGCCTTCTTTTTGTTTTCTGCGCATCCGCGCATCCAATGTTGAACTAATGTTGCGAATAAATAAACCGCCTTTTTCTGTAATAGAAATGGAATTTTTTTTTATTTTCACTAACCCGTCCTGCTCTAGTAAAGAAAGTTCGTTCATACTGTTTTCAAGAGCCGTAGTGTTAAGAATTTTTTCGTCCATTTCAGTATAACCACGGCACATTAGATCAAGAATATTTTTTCGAATTATTAAATCTTCATCATTTAATAAATGTCCATTTACGAGGGGGAATACACCTTGCGAAATTTTTTCCTGATACGCCTCCACTTCTACTTCATTTTGAGCAAAAGCAATCCATGCATCACTAATGCTGGATGCTCCAAGTGCTATAATAAGTTTTGATTGTGTAGTCGTGTAACCCATGAAGTTCCGATGCATTGTTCCATTGGACACGGCATCAAAAAGTTTATCATTGGGCAATGCAAAGTGATCCATCCCGATAGCTTTATATCCTTGAGCTGCTAACAATGTTTTGCCTAATTGATACATTTTCCATTTTTCATTTGCTTTAGGTAAATCGGCTTTTGTATATCTTCGCTGGGCTTTGCTTTTCCAGGGAACAAAGGCATAGGAGTAAAAGGCAATTCTATCGGGTTTTAATTCTTTTATTTTGTTTATAGTGAAGTCAATGCTGTCAACAGTTTGTTTGGGTAAGCCATATATTAAATCGATATTGATACTATTGTAACCATGTTTGCGAGCCCATTCCGCCACTTCCTTCGTTTTCTCGAACGACTGAACACGATTAATCACATACTGAACTTCCGGATCAAAATCCTGAACACCTAAGCTTATTCTGTTAAACCCGACAGATGCCAGTTGTGCCAAATGCTCTTCTTTGGTGAAGTTCGGATGTACCTCAATACTAAATTCATGATCAGGTGAAACTGTTGCATTTTTTGTAATTCCTGTTACTAGCTTCACTAAATTTTCCGGACTAAAGAAAGTGGGTGTTCCCCCACCAAGATGTATTTCACGAATGATTGGTTTTGTCGGTAACAGTGACCGGTACATTTCCCATTCCTTTAAAACACTTGCCAAATAAGGTTCTTCAACTTTGTGGTTGATGGTGATGCGTTTATTGCAGGCACAAAAAGTGCATAAATTTTCACAGAAAGGTAAATGAATATAAATGCACAACTCACCGTTTTCTTTTTTGAAGGTATCAATGACAGCTTGTTTCCATTTTTCGATGGTAAGTGTTTCTTTCTCCCAATACGGTACCGTTGGATAGCTTGTGTATCGTGGCAGAGGGAGATCATACTTATTTAGTAATGGTAAAATATCTTCGTTCATTTTGTCTGATTATAATTTGTTTAAGGCCTCTAAAGTTTTCTCAATATCATCGTTAGATAAAGCATGATTTAAAAACCAACTTTCAAACGCCGAAGGGGGCAAATAAATTCCATGCAAAAGCATGTGATGAAAGAAACGATTGAAAAAAGAAATATCACACTTGGCTGCGGTTTCAAAATTGGTTACCTTATGTTCGCCAAAATGAACACTTATCATACTGCCTATTTGATTAATGGTATGCGAAATTCCTTTTGCTGATAGTATTTTATGTAATCCTTCTTTCAATAAATTTGTTTTATTGTCAAGATCTTGATAAATTTTTGGATTCTTATTCAAGATGCTCAATGTGGTATATCCGGCAATGGTTGCAACAGGATTTCCACTCAACGTGCCCGCCTGATAAACATTTCCTAAAGGAGCAATGTGTTCCATAATTTCTTTTTTTCCTCCAAATGCACCAACAGGCATACCGCCACCAATAACTTTTCCATAGGTTACTAAATCTGCATCTATCTTTAATCGTTGCTGTGCACCGCCAGGAGCAAGTCGAAAGCCAGTCATGACCTCATCAAACACCAATACAATTTTATGCTGTGTACACAAATTTCGTAAGCCTTCTAAAAAACCGTGTTCTGGTAAAATACAGCCCATATTACCTCCTACCGGTTCAATGATAATAGCGGCAATTTCACCTGCATTATTTTCAATTATTTTTTCTACGGCTTGCAAATCATTGTAAGGAGCAATCAACGTATCCGAAGCTACTCCAGAAGTTACTCCCGGTACTGTTTGAATATTGAAAGTGGCAAGCCCGCTTCCTGCTTTTACCAAAAAAGCATCGGCATGACCATGATAACAACCATCAAATTTTATGATTTTGTCTTTACTTGTATACCCGCGTGCCAACCTGATGGCACTCATACATGCTTCCGTACCGCTGCTCACCATTCGCACTAAATCTACATTTGGAGCCATACTCGTGATGAGTTCGGCCATCGAAATTTCTAATTCTGTGGGCGTTCCGAAAGAAATGGACTCATTTACTTTTTGCTGAACTGCAAGCACAACTTCATCATGGCAATGACCCAGAATCATGGATCCCCATGAACTTATATAGTCTATATATTTATTTCCATCAACGTCATACAAGTAGGCTCCTTTCGCTCTTTTCATAAATATAGGATGTCCTCCTACACTTTTAAAAGCACGTACAGGAGAGTTGACTCCCCCGGGAATTGTTAATTGTGCTCTTTTAAATAATTTTTCACTTTGTTGAAATGAGTTCATCATTGACAATTTTAATTATAATGATGTATAATTTTTAACAGCATCTACAAAAGCTTTGGCGTTTTCTACCGGAATATTTGGTAATATGCCATGACCTAAATTAACGATATATTTATTCACACCGAATGAATCTATCATTTCTTTAACTTCTTTTTGAATTTGAGGTATCGGAAGCAATAATTTGCAAGGATCAAAATTGCCTTGCAATGTTTTTTTATGTTGCGTGAGTTCTCTTGCAAACTTTGGCGTAATACACCAATCAATACCAATGGCAGCCGCCGACGAGTTGCTTAATTCTTTCAAGGCATACCAGCTGCCTTTAGGGTAAAGGATTACAGGTACTCTTGCACTTAAGCTGTCAGAAATTTTATTTAAATAGGGTAGAGCAAATTCATTGAATTCGTTAGGGCCTAATAAACCACTCCAACTATCAAAAACCTGAATCACATCCACACCGGCATTTACTTGTTCATTTAGATAAGCAATAGTTATATCGGTTATTTTATTCAGTAATTGATGGGCCAATTTGGATTGGGAAAAACAAAATTGTTTTGCCATATCAAAATTTTTGCTGCCTTTGCCTTCTACTAAATAACAAAGTATAGTAAACGGAGCACCTGCAAATCCGATAAGAGGAACACGATTGTTCAATTCTTTTTTAATGAGCTTAATAGCCTTGTAAACATACTCTAAGGATGCAACAGCAACATCACCAATAATTAAAGCATCAACATCTTTTTGACTTGTTATAGTACGTGGCAAAAAAGGCCCTTTGTGTTCTAAAAGTTGTACTTCAACACCCATTGCTTGTGGGATAACTAAAATATCAGAAAATAAAATGGCGGCATCTACTCCGATTATATCAACAGGTTGTAAGGTAATTTCGCAGGCCAACTCCGGTGTTTGTACACGGGTAAAGAAATCATATTTGTTTCGTAATTCAATATACTCCGGCAAATATCTCCCGGCTTGTCTCATCATCCAAACAGGCGGCCTGTCAACCTTTTCGCCTTTTAATGCTTTTATAAAAAGATGTTCGTTATTCATTTTTATTCCATTTGTGCTTTGTGAATCTTGTTTCTGTTGCAGGAATCTGTCATTCAAAAAGAATTTTGATACTATTTTCTAATGCGAATTTTACTTACTACATCAATCCTGCAGGTGGGACTTCTATCGAAATTAAACTTTATTCTGTCATTAAACTTTTTAGCTCCTCCGCTATTTTGTCACCACCATTTGCCAACAACTTTATTGCGGCTAATTTTCCTGCATCCGCACAATTATCTAATTTAAACTCCATTTCAATTTCTACTTTTCGAATGCCATCCAACGAAAGGATATTTCCTTTAAAATGAATGCTGTTTTTATTTGCAATTGCTAAAGCCGCAATAGGTATAGAGCATCCTCCTTTCAGGCTTCTTAAAAAAGATCTTTCAATTCCTGTACAAACAGCAGTTTCATGATGATTTAAAGTTTTACATAGTTCCACTACTTGTAAATCATCTTCTCTACAAACCACAGCCAATGCGCCTTGTGCGGGAGCAGGCAGCATCCAATCCAATTCCATTTTATTTGGAACATCCAGTCCGATTCTATCAATACCGGCAGCTGCAAACAATGCAGCATTCCAATTCAACGTATTTTTTAATTTTTCTAATCTTGTATTAATATTTCCCCGGATAGATTCAATAGTATGATTTGGATACCTGTTCAACCATTGCGCCTTTCTTCTTAAACTACTTGTAGCGATGGTTATTCCAGCTATTTCAGAAATCTTAAATGTAGGATCCTGATACACCAGCATATCTTTAACATTCACCCTTTGGGGAACAGCTGCAATTTTAAGATTGGTTGGTAATTGTGTCGGAACATCTTTCAGGGAGTGTACGGCAATATCTATTTTATTTGAAAGTAAAGCACTATCAAGTGTTTTCGTAAAAATACCCTGAACTCCCATTTCGTATAATGGAGAAACTAAGTCAATATCACCTTCACTTTTTACAAGAATAATTTCCGTATTTATTCCTTGTTGTTTCAATAAATTCTCGATGAATTTCGCTTGCCATAAGGCCAAATTACTGTCTCTGGAGCCTATTCTAATTAACCTGTCCATATCGCATAAATTTATCCAAAATTTTCTCGGGTTCAAATTTCAAACCATTATTTTGCTTTAAGCTAACAACAAAAGTTTGTATGGTTTTATTTACCAATTCCTCTTTTATTGTTTCATCTAGTTTCGCTAAATGAGGACAACCTTTGCTGGCTTCAATCAACATTTTTTTCAAAACTACAATTTCATTTCTTTTTTTATAAAAATTATTCCAATCAACAAATGTTGCAATATGACTATTTATAATTTCATTGGCAATTGGTAAATATGTTTTCCTGTTTTCAAGTGATTTATTCAATATAGCGGAAATGGAATCGATGTCTAATACTTCCACCTGATTGTTGGTCTTGCAATCCGGATGAACCGTTTGAGGAATAGATAAATCGAGTATTAATTTGGTTTTTCCATTCGCTAATATTTCAGGTGTAATAATATATTTATCAGCTGTTGTACTTAAAATAATAACTTCAAAATCTTTAATACTTTCATTGATATTTTCATATGGTAATAACCCAAATCCATGCTTGGTTGCCATATCTAATGCGGTTGAATAAGTTCTATTAGAAACAGTCAATTCGAAATGCGGTAAATAATGTTTTATGTTTTTGGAAATATTATTTCCGAATTTTCCGGTTCCTATCAACAAACATTGTGTTGGTTTCTGTTCAATTTTTTCTTTTAAAATTTCAATTGCAGCATAAGAAGCAGAAACGGTTCCTTTACTCAAAGCTGTTTTTGTTTTTATTTCTTTTGATGCCTGAATGCAAACATTGGCCATTCTTTCAAATACAGGACCCAGCAAACCGTTTTCTTTAGATAATTTACATGCGTTTTTAAATTGCCCTAAAATTTCATAATCGCCCAATATCTGAGAATCAAGACCAGAGGCTACATGAAACATGTGTACTAATGCTTCTTCAGACGTTTTTACAAATTTATAGTTGTCCAATAATTCTTTTGATTGATTGCAAACTGTTATAATTATTTGTTTGGCAAGATCAATGGAACCTACTCCATATACTTCAGTTCTGTTGCAAGTACTTAGTACAACAAAGTCATTAAATTTAAAACTTCTGGCTAAATCATAACATTCATTTTGTTTTTCGGCAGAAATTGAAAATGCACTTCGGGTGGCAATATTTGCATTTTTAAATGTGATTCCAATTACAAAAATATTTTCCATATATTATTATGTTAATTATCTGATGGCAATTTCATTAAACAAAGATCAGTACTACGATTTAAATCATTTATGACGTATATCATGGTAATACCTGATTTTTTGCCCAAACAAATCTGCTAAAAGGCAACTCTGTTTGGAAAGGAACAGGGTGTCCTTAAAATTCTGTGAAAATAAATTCAAGTATCGTTTTATTAAAGAATAGAATTTGCATGAAGATCATTAAAACAAAGAAGGCTTGTAGCATGATGCTACAAGCCTTCTTTGTTTTAAATTAGAATAATTTTATTCTGTTACAATAACACAATACTTAGAGGCTTTCCAGAACTTCTCAGAATTTGTAATCACAAGACTGGTTAACACTTTTTTATCATTACTGTCAAAACGATAAGAGTCGGAAGGATGTGAAGTTAAAAGTTTAGCTTTTTTGTCCATTATGGGAATCATGCTGGTTTTAGTTATATCTATCTGGGTAAAATAGCCTGTATTGAAATCTTTTTTAAGAACTTTTTCTTTACCTAGACCTAAGAATCCACCTTCTTTATTAAGCACATTCTTTTCCTTCAGCATTTTGTATGTGCCAATAGCATAATAAGCAGTATTCAATTTATTTGTTTGCTCGTCAATTACTTTCGATTTATGTGTATTATTAACATTTAAAGTATCGATTGAAGTACGTAAAGTTACGACCGTAACATTTAAAGAATCCAGTTGTTGTCTTAACTCAGTAAGTTGTTTTTCTTTTTCAGCTAAATGAATGTTAAGGTTCTTTATCATTTTTTCAAGTGATCCTGCTTTATTGCCTGCTTTTTTCAACTTTTCATTTAAGTCAGTAATTTTTTCTCTGTTTTCATTCATCAACATATTTATCGATTGGATATCTTCCTTGATTCTTTCTTTTGCATCACCTTTTAACTCTCCTTTGGATTGGGTATTTAAAGTGATAACAGATTCCTTTTCTTTAATAGTATTAAGATTTTCCTCTATATCGTTAAACGATCCAATAAAAGAGTCAATTGCTGAATTCTTGATATTTAAGTCATTTACAAGAGAATCTTTTTCTCTGTTAAATTTTTCAGCTTGTTCTTTATTGTTATTACATCCTGCGATAAGCGTAATAAGTAAAGAGCCGGCGCATAATCCTAAAAGGTAGTTTTTCATACTTAATTTATTTATTTAATTTTTAATTGGTTTTTATCTATATAAAACGTTCTCATTTAAAATGATGTAAACATATTCAGCGAAAGTACAAGAATTTTATCCAATAAGTTTAATATTCCTTCAACAGGGAAATATATTGCTAATGCTTTGAGTTTTTATGTCTGAAATTTATAAATGGTTTAACGCTCTATTTATATATATTATTGCCCTTTTTATTTTGGATCAGGAATCTACTTATTCTGATAGTTTAAACGGCAGATGCCAACTTATGCATAAACCATACCAAATGACGGTGTGCTTTTGCGCATTATTTTTCAGAGAAGAAAAAATAGGAGGGGTATCTGCTCTCAGCTTTTAATAGTTTTTCTTGTTAAAAATCGTGGGAATGCGTAATATTGTTGATGAAAAATCATAGATAATAAAAACGATACATGATACAACGATTACTACTTCTTATTGCATTTATTTTTTTGTCTACAGTTTCCTTTTATGGCTGCTCTGATAGTAAACAAGATAGCCAGTCTTCAAATAATGCTGATACAGCTGCGGTAACGGAAATGCAATTAAGCCTTAATTCTAATGTAGATGTATTAACTCCTGTAGAGTTTAATTATTTTAAAAAGTTTAAAAATGTAGAAGATTTTTTTGTTTCTGATACTGTGGTAAGATATAATAGAGTTGAAAATGGTAAAATGGTAAATTTTTACAATGAATTTATTTATAAAAGGGATGTTGCTGATTTAATTGCGGGTATTTATATGTTTTATTCCTGTACGTACACACCAATTGTTTCATCGGAATCAGATCCGTTTATTAACTACAGTTTCAGAGCTGGCAATGCTTCCGCAGGTAATGGAAGCATCATAAAATTAGGTGATAAAATTATTCTGACTCAAAGAGGTTGCGGAACCAGTTGTTCTACTATTGTTAGAGCGAATGGGAAAAAAGTATATGAAAAAACAAAATAATTTTATCTGTTTTTTCATTAAAAATCCTTGAAAAGATCCTTTTTTATTGATGTCAATTTTGACAGGATTATAAATTTTCTCCCCCAAAAAGGGGTGGATTTTACCCGGAAATTGAAATTGTCTTTTTGATTTGCAATCTGCTTTTTCTTACATAAAAGTATTCTTAATTCTTTTCCTTCGAATTTAATATCAAATAAATGAGAGTTTGAACTGCCTTTACCGAAGCTTTATTCATGGTTAAAAATACCAGAACAAATTCAAGGTATTAACAGATAATCAATTTCTCGTTCTATTTGGCATAAATATCGCTCGTCCATTATATCTCTATGATTCTCAAACATCATTAATCAATACTATATACCATTTGGTTTAGGAATTCATTTTTAATAATTCATTACATATAATATAAAAACAAAAAACATGGGAAATTTACTTTACATCATTGCAGTAATACTAGTACTATTTTGGGCTATTGGATTTCTTGGCTACCATGCCGGGGGAATTATTCACATATTGCTCGTTATAGCAATTATCGCAGTAATACTTCGGGTTATCCGGGGTTAGTAACCCTTAAACTCTAAAGCCAATTACCAGAATATCATCCGTCTGTTCTGCACTGCCTTTCCATAACTCAATGTTTTCTTCAAGCTTATGCTTTTGCTCATACATAGCATACGGCTGAATCTCTGTAAGAAGTTCTCTAAAACGCGTTTTCATAAATTTCCTGCCCTTTATACCAAATTGATCTTGGTATCCATCCGAGAACATATACAAAGTATCATTTGGTAATAATGGAATAATATGTTCTGTAAATATTTTTTTAAATTCATATTGAAAACTACCTATTGGAAATGAATCTCCTTTTATTTCTTTACATACATCATTTCTGAAAAGATAAAGAGGGCGATTGGCTCCTGCAAATTTTATCTCATTCGTTTTTGTATTATAATTGCAAATCGAGATATCCATTCCATCATTTGTATCATGATAATCTTCTTCATGGCGGAATGTTTCCAATACTTTTTCATCCAGCTGATTTAATATTTCGGAAGGACTTAGAATGTTTCCAATATTAACAATCTGATTTAACAAGGAATTCCCTATAACGGTCATAAACGCACCGGGCACACCATGGCCGGTACAATCTACGGCTGCAATAATTGTTTCATCACCTTTTTGTGTTAACCAATAAAAGTCGCCACTTACAATATCTTTTGATTTAGATAGTACAAATGATTTAGGAATCATTTTAGCGATTAATTCAGCAGAAGGGGACATGGCTTCTTGAATTCGTTTTGCATAATTTATACTGTCCCTTATTTCATCGTAGGCGACTTTTAATTTCTCGTTTTTTTCAACAACTTCTTTAGTTCTTTCTGCAACTTTCTGCTCTAAGTTTTCAGAATACACTTGCAAACTATTTCTCATGTTAATGAGAGAATTACCAAGCATATCTTTAGTACTTAATGGAACAAACTCGGCTTGAAGATTTCCACTTCCTATTTCCTGAGCAAACCCTGCAGTTTTAGTGAAACTGACAGTTAACGTATTTACGGCAGAAACCATTTCCCCGACAACATCTTTTGTAACCTTTAATTTTCTATCCGGCAATTCACCGCGTCCGAGCTTGAGAACAATTTCTTTCATATTCATTACCGGCTCTTTAATAGATTTTGAGATATAATAACCAGCCAATAATACCATTATAAATAGCCCAAATGCTGTTGTGAGTACAGTTATAATTAAGTGATTAAATGAAGTCAACATTTCGTCTTTCATTCTATCCGTTTCTTTTCTTTGTTCTAGGGTAAGTCTATTTAATTCCGCCATTAAATAATTGGATCGGGGAGTAATTTCATTTTCAAGGATATCTTCTGCGCTAAATTTTTTTGTTGGATTTTCATAATCGTAGAAGGTAACCAACTCTTGCATTATAATTTGTTCAATATCCAACAAGTGTTCGAAATTTTTAAAAAGGACTCTCATATCATCCACATCCTCCGGACTCCCCAATAATTTCACGTAATTGTTTAACTTTTCTTTTACCTGTTGATATTCCGTTTCATGCAATTTTATTAACCTTCTTTTGTCAATATCACTTTGCTGTATGTAAACCCAGTTAGTAATAAGCATCTTAGATCTGGTTACCATTAGATTGAATTCATCCAATGCTTCAACGTAGGGCTGGATTACTTTTGTTATTTTAGTAATAATTGTCTTATTTTGTTGAATAATGCTTGAGCTGAAAATAGCATTGAACAAGGCAAGAAAAATTATAATAATAAACCCAATAAGAATTTTTTTAAAGCCAATTATATCTAAATTATTCTTCAATTGAAATAAGTTAATAGGTTATGTTATATCCTTAAGCTTGTTTCTTGGCTTGCGGCTTCGAAGCATATTGTTTAAACAAAAACAAAAATATTTAAATACAACAAAAGAAAAAACATAAATTTATTTTTCCTTAATTTATTACTGCATTTAAACATTTAAAACTCTTGAGTAGAACCTTGACTTTAAATGTATGTAAAATAATTTCTATAAACAAGATACTTTTTTCAGCGTATTGTTTTTTTAAATTATTTGAATGGATTTTACCCGGAAGGATTGCTAAAAAAGAGACTGGAGTAAACTTTATTATTGCTGAAGAAGACGGATTACATTTCAAACAAACAAAAAGGCAATCAATAATTTAATATGACTGTCCGCAACTAATACCATGTATTTTGTAAAGCTGCTACCATAAGCCTTTCAGATAGCTTTTCGCCAAAATACCTTCTGT
>OLLH01000063.1_pt1 | contig 20674 bp, 16 predicted proteins | sample 1604451 | NCBI WGS metagenome assembly OLLH01 (sample SAMEA104055714, study PRJEB20765) | soil metagenome | isolation source: soil
AGGAGAATATGCTGTTACAGATGTGTATGTTTACATGATTTCCGTTTGGGATTTTATGGATCAGGTACATGACTATGTTGGCGATGTTTCGCTGATAAAATAAATCTCAAGGTTTACGAATTGGTGTTGAAAGAATTGAATACTTTGTCTCGATATTTTTAAACATCCATTTGCTTTTTTAACTTTGAAGGCAATTCATCATCATTATGGAAATCATTCAGGAAAAAGTCCTTTCTCCTTTACAAAAAGGTGTTCAATTAATTGGAATAGGAAAGCACGGCAGTAAAAAATTGCCTGATGAACTTATTGTAGAAATACTTGTGGAGTTAAAGGGTGGAACTGCACAGCCGATTTTAGTAGGTGCTTTTTTTGGTGCACTTATGATGAAAGATTTGGAACCCGGCTATTATTTATTGGAGGAGTATTTAGGAAAAGGAAGTTTGGATAATCCACAAATAGTATGGAACAAGCTATGTTTTGATGCGCCTTCTTTTCTTGAAAATATTGGTATAAAACTGATAAACAAACAAACTCTTACTTTAGAAGAATCAGAAACATTGGGTGCTTTTTTGTTTTCTGAAGAACCCGGAGAATTATTCCGAGGAATGGCTGTAAGTATATTAAGAATAAGGTATGAAGCCGATGAAGAATACCAAGGTATCTACAATAGTATTCGTAAAAGCATTCCTGCAAAACCAGTTTCTAAAAAAGAATCACTGATCCAATTAGCAGAACCTTTTGATGGAGTTGAACACTCCTGGATGATTACTCCTCTGTTGGCTCATGAATTACAAAAAATCGGATATACAGTTATTTCCACTTGCGGCAAATCATCCGGTCCTAAAATTACATTGAACACTTGGGACATATATAAAGAATTGCAAAGCAAATTTTTAAAAGACTCCAATAATCTATTAACATCTTCCCCTGAATTTGGTTGGGCTTTGGATCATAAAGACTTTTTTCCAACGTTAGATAAATGGGTAGACAGGAGAAGAACTATTATGAAAAGACCTTTTTTAGCCACTTTAGAAAAAGTGCTGAATCCTGTCCATGCCAATATATTAATCACGTCTGTTTTTCATATTCCTTATTTGGAAAAGATGATAGAACTAGCGATAATGGCTGGTTTTGATGCTGTCATAGTTTTAAAACGTGGATTAGAAGGTACCTTGGCTCCTTCATTGGCAAAAGCTACCGGTATAGTATGTGCAGTGAAAATGGCAGACGGCTCTATTCGGACTAAAAATATAGATAGCACGAATGAAGACTTGATTCACTATAAAGCTGAAACAGATGCTGTACTTGAAAATATTACCACTGAAAAAAATATTGAATACATTAAAAAATATGTTAGAGAAGGTGAAACAGGAGACGTTGATTTTGATTTAAGAGTGAAGTTATCTATAGCTCTTTATACACAAGGAATTCAATGGATTGAACAGGTACAGAAGAACTCGGACTTGTAAAACTTCTTACTTTTTTGCGTATTTTTTTCCTTTCGGATTCATAATATTAAGCCTGGCTTATTTTTAATTCGTATTTGAAACATGATACTGCTATTGGTATTGCCACAACTATATAGAAACTCCTGTTTGTATAGATTTTCTCGTTTCTCAGGTCTTTTTTCAATCGTTTTTTTTAACCATTTCCTATTGGGTTATTCGATTTTCTGGATAAATAAATATTAATCAAGCTCCATATTCTTCTGTTTTAAATTTATTTTTTATTTTATTTTTTTATTAAAAAAGCAAAAAATATCATTTTTTAATTTAAATAATGGGGGTATTTATAAAAAAAACATATAAAAATTTACAAATGAATAAAAATAATTGGGGGTATAGTATAAAATAATATTAATTGGTTAAATTTGTACTACATTTTTATAACATGATATAATATGAAAATAGTTGTCATTGGAAATGGAATGGTTGGATATAAGTTTTGCGAAAAACTAATATCAAAAATGGAAAATGCAGATTTCAAAATTACAGTGTTTGGAGAAGAACCCCTTCCTGCTTACGATCGGGTTCATCTAAGTGAATACTTTAGTGGGAAAACTGCCGAAGATTTATCAATGGCTCCTATAAGTTGGTATATCGAAAATGGAATAGAACTTTTTCTAGGAGATCTTATAACAGACATTGATCTGGTAAATAAAACAGTTACCTCCCACAAGGGCAATATTGTTGCTTATGATAAATTGATATTTGCCACGGGCTCTGCTCCCTTTGTGCCACCTATAAAAGGTGTTAATAAAGAAGGTGTTTTTGTATACCGTACAATCGAAGATCTGGAGGCCATAACGGAATATGCAAAAAAATCAAAAAGAGGAGCCGTTATCGGAGGAGGATTGCTAGGATTAGAAGCAGCTAAAGCATTGTTAGATCTTAACTTGGAGACAGAAGTTATAGAGTTCGCTCCTAAACTAATGCCGCGTCAATTGGATGAAGCAGGTTCTGAAATTTTGAAAAATAAAATAGAAGAGTTAAATCTGAAAGTACATTTAAACACCAATACTTCTCTTATTGATGGAGAAGGCAAAGTAACTAAAATGATTTTTCAGGATGGTAGAGAGTTGCAAGTAGATATGGTGGTAATTTCAGCAGGAATAAAACCACGTGATGAGCTGGCAAAAAAAGCTGGTATGGAAACAGGAGCAAGGGGAGGAATAGTAGTAAATGATTATTTACAAACGTCTGCTGTGGATGTTTACGCAATTGGAGAAGTAGCCCTTCATGACGGAATGATATACGGCTTAGTTGCCCCTGGTTATGAAATGGCTGATGTGGTGGCTACCAATCTTCTCGGAGGTAATAAATCATTTTCTGTATATGACATGTCTACTAAACTCAAATTAATTGGAGTAGAAGTGGCGAGTTTTGGTGATGCTTTTGGGGTTTCAGAAAAGTGCCGGAGCATTGTATTTGAAGACAAAATAAAAGGAATTTATAAAAGAATTAACATTACTGAAGACGGTAAGCGTTTACTGGGAGGTATTTTGGTAGGAGAAGCGGAAAGTTATAATATGCTGCTTCAGACTGCAAAAAATGCCATGGTATTGCCTCCGAACATTGAAGATTTAATCTTAGGAGCAAGAGGAGGAAGTGGAGGAGATAGTGGGGCCGGTGTATTGCAGTTGCCTGATGATGCTATCATTTGTTCTTGCGAAAGCATTACCAAAGGAGTATTATGTACTGCCATAAATGAGCAGGAACTGAATGGAGTGCTTGCAATAAAAAATTGCACGAAAGCGGGAACGGGATGCGGTGGTTGTGTACCTATGTTGTGTGATCTTTTTAATGCTACGATGAAAGCAGAAGGCAAAGTGGTGAGAAGCCTTATTTGCGAACACTTTAATTATACCCGTCAGGAGCTTTACGATTTTATCAAGATAGATAAAATAAAAACATTTGAAGGACTTATTTCTAAACACGGAGAAGGTAATGGCTGTGAAGTGTGCAAGCCTGCTGTAGCCTCGATGATGGCCAGTATCTGGAATGAAATGATTTTGAAACAAGATACGATCCAGGATACAAATGACCGTTTTCTTGCCAACATTCAAAAAGGAGGAACGTATTCTGTAATACCACGGATAGCAGGAGGAGAAATTACGGCAGACAAATTAATTGCTATTGGTATTGTGGCTAAAAAATACAACCTCTATTGTAAAATTACAGGTGGTCAGCGGATAGATTTATTAGGCGCAAGGGTAGATCAATTACCCGCTATTTGGGAGGATTTGATTGCAGAAGGCTTCGAAAGCGGCCACGCTTATGGAAAAGCTTTAAGGACAGTAAAGAGTTGTGTGGGTTCGACATGGTGTCGGTTTGGTGTTCAGGACTCGGTAACTTTTGCAATTGAAATTGAAGAAAGATATAAAGGTTTCAGAGCTCCTCATAAAATTAAATCAGCTGTATCCGGTTGTATTCGGGAATGTGCGGAGGCAAGGTCAAAAGATTTTGGAATTATTGCCACTGAAAAAGGATGGAATCTTTATGTATGCGGAAACGGCGGCGCTAAGCCGCAACATGCCGAATTATTGGCCTCTGATATTGATAAGGAAACATGTGTCAAATATATAGACAGATTACTAATGTTTTATACGCACACTGCCACGCCACTTACACGTACTTCAACCTGGTTAAATAATTTAGAAGGAGGGTTGGCGCATGTTAAAGATGTGGTAATAAACGATGTGCTCGGCAAATGCGAACAATGGGAAAAGGAAATGCAATGTCAGGTAGATACTTATAAATGCGAATGGAAAGAAGTTGTAATAGATGCCGAAAAGAGAAAAAAATTCAGTCCTTTTATTAACTCTGAAGAATCTGATCCCAGCGTTAAATTTAGCATGGTCAGAGATCAGATAAGTCCTTTAACAACTTGGTAATTTGTCACAATTTTGCAAAAATTAAAATTATCAAATCATAACCTATGGAAGATAAATGGTACAAAGTTGGAAAAGTTGAAGATATACCTAAAAATGGAGGCTCGTGTGTAAAGTATAAAGACACCCAGATTGCTGTGTTTAACTATACGATGCGAAACGAATGGTATGCAACGCAAAACCATTGTCCGCACAGGCAGGAAATGGCATTGTCGCGTGGTTTGATTGGAGATAAAAATGGTGAACCTAAGGTTGCATGTCCTTTTCACAAAAGAAATTTTTCTCTTGAAACCGGTAAATGCCTGAGTGGTGATGACTATGAAATTAAAACGTATCCTGTTAAAGTAGAAGACGGATATGTGTTTGTTAAAGTTGACTCATAGCATTCAGGTTTCAACACAAGAGTTAGTATATTTGTAATAGTACTCAAATTAAAAAACACAAAATTGAGAGATATTACATCTAAACAAATTTCGCTACGAAAGGCCAAGGCTATGGGTTTTGTTAATTGTTCCGAAGCTACATTGGAATTAATAAAAAACAATGCCTTGCCTAAAGGTAATTTATTTGATGTAGCCCGGGTAGCAGGCTTTTTGGCAGCAAAGAACACACAGAATCTTATTCCTCATTGCCATCCTGTTTCTATTGATGGCTTGTCTATCGAATTTGAAATCCTGTTACCAAAAGATACTTCACCTTTATTAACGCTACACAATAAGTCAGGCGTGTTGATTATTGTAGAAGGGAAATCCATAGGAAGAACAGGTATTGAAATGGAAGTACTAACAGCAGTCGCTATTTGTGGTTTAACTATCTATGATCTTTTAAAACCTTTGAATGATGCAGAACTGGAAATAACATCCATTAAATTAATACAAAAGACCGGAGGGAAAAGCGATAAAATTAAATTCTTCAAGAACAAGCAAAAGGCTGCTGTATTGGTTTGTTCAGATTCTACCTTTGCAGGAAAAAGAGAAGACAAGTCAGGAATAATGATCCGCGAGATGTTGGAAAAGTATAATACGGAAGTGGTGGATTATACTATTTTACCTGATGAACCGGAAGAAATAAAAAAACAAATACTGGAGTGGGTAAAACAGGATGTCCCTTTTATATTTACTATCGGTGGCACGGGTCTCGGACCTCGCGATAAAACAGTGGAAGCTGTCAAATCCATTATCGAAAGGGATGCTGATGGTATCTCAGAAGCTATGCGATCCTATGGGCAAATGCGAACACCTTTAGCTATGATGTCGAGGTCGGTAGCCGGTTCCATTAATCATTCGTTGATTATTACTTTGCCTGGAAGTTCTGATGGCGTAAGAGAATCTCTCGAAGCTATATTGCCGGCTATTTTTCATGCCAGAAACATGTTAAAAGGTGGCGATCATTAATAATAAAAAAAATCAAAAATTAATCTGAATGCATTCGATCAGTGAAGCACTTGATTTAATAAAAGCATGCGCTAAGAGCTTTGGTGTTGAAGATGTTTCTATACATGATGCCCATAACAGAGTACTGGCAGAAAATGTTTATGCAGACCGCGATTATCCTCCTTTCAATCGATCGGCAATGGATGGGTACGCTGTTTTATCGTCCGATTTTAAAGATAAAAAAATACATGAACTAAAGTTGATCGAAAGGCTTCATGCAGGGCATGTAGCTAAGGAAAAAGTTATTTCAGACACATGCATAAAGATCATGACTGGTGCTCCGGTGCCCGAAGGAGCAGATGCCGTAATTCGTGTTGAAGATACTATTGAGAAAAATGGTCTGGTTGGATTTAAGGTAGATTACGTTTGGTCTTTGCAAAATATAGCTTCACAAGCTGAAGATGCTATCAAAGGAGATCTTATCATTAAGAAGGATGTTGTTTTGGATGCGACTACGCTACCTGTTTTGGCGGTGGTGGGGAAGTCTACCGTTAAGGTTCATAAGCTTCCTGAGATTGTTGTTGCCTCTACCGGCAATGAAATAGTTGCTGTCGAGGATAAGATAAAACCACACCAGATCAGGGATTCTAATTCGTACTCGCTTAAAAGCTTTTTTAGACAATATTGTATTTCCTCAATAACCTCTATAAAGGTGGCCGATGATAAGGTGAAGTTGAAAGAGTCGCTGAAAAACTTTTTAAAGGCCGATATTTTAATTTTATCAGGAGGCGTGTCAAAAGGCGATGCTGATTACGTGCCGGAAGTATTGACTTCTTTAGGGGTTGTGGAGGTATTTCACAGGGTAAAAATAAAACCTGGAAATCCTTTGTGGTTTGGACGAACGCCAAGCGGAGGTGTTGTTTTTGGACTACCCGGAAATCCCGTTGCAGTGCAGATAGCATGTAAAGTTTTTATTGAACCCTATTTAAGAGGATGTTTTAATATGGAAGTTATCCAACCGATGTTCCTTCCTCTTTTCTTAGAAAAAATGAAGAAAACCAAATTCGATGAATATTTTCCATGTAAGATAATTAATAAAAACAGAACAACAGGAGTAGTCCCTACAAGGATGAATGGGAGTGGCGATATAGCTGCTACATTGGGTTCTGATGGGATTGCGATTCATCCGGCAGACACGGATAAATTGAGTGAAAATTCTGTGGTGGAGTTTTATTTATGGAAATAAAATGACTAAAGAAAAAGAAATTAAAATAACCGGAATTATATTAGCGGGAGGAAAAAGTTCCCGGATGGGATACGATAAAGGGTTGGCAATCGTTCATGGAAAAAAAATTATTGAATGTGTATACGAAGTGCTTAAACAAGTTACTGATAACGTCATTATAATTTCCAACACGCATTCGTATGATGATCTTGGATTACTGGTTTTTGAAGATATATACAAGGACAAAGGACCCTTAAGTGGAATTTATACCGGCCTGTTTAACTCCACAACACAAGACAATTTAATCGTGGCTTGCGATATGCCATTCGTATCTATTGAAATCTTAAATTTTATCTTAAACAATAGTAGTGGGAAGCAAATCGTAATACCTATTGTTAATGGCAATATGGAACCGCTATGTGGTTTTTATAAAAAGGAAATCACCAGGAATTTAAAAGAATTGATAGAAAAAGAAATCTTACCAGTGCATGAAGTCGTTAGGTATTTCAATATTCTTGAACTTTCTATAGAGGGTAAGAAAATGATTCAATCATCAGTTTTTACGAACATTAACAGCCCGGATGATTTAGAAAAAATTTCTTAAGATGAAGATAAAACTAGTATTTTTTGGAGTCTTAGTGGATGTTACAGGAAAATCAGAGATAGATCTATTTACAGAAGATCTTAAAGATGTTGCCTTGTTAAATTCTTATTTAAGTTCCAATTATCCGCTTCTTACAAACCATCAATATAAGATTGCCGTTAACCAGGAAATTGCAGGAAATGAACAATTGTTGTATGATGGTGATGAAGTAGCTCTTCTTCCTCCTTTTGCAGGAGGGTAATTATTAAGCACTGAACAGAAAATGAGGTTGTTTCTAAAGTAAAAAGTATTTGATTTTGTCATCTAAATAGTTCATTAAAGAAAATAGTTGTCACACTGAGCATTCTGCGTTGTAGCAGAATGCTCAGTGTGACAACTAATATAGTTTCGAACCATAACGAAGATTATACATAATGGAAGAAAAGAAAAAAAGGAAGCATAAAGTATTAATAGAAGGTCCGGTAACTCCTGCTTTTATTGCTGATTCCATAGCGAAACATAGTACTAAAACAGACATTGGAGCACATGCTATTTTTTTAGGGCAAATCAGGAAAGACACTAAAGACGGGCGTGATGTAAAAGATATCATCTATAGTGCTCACGTTGAAATGGCGGAGAAAGCATTCGAAACGATCCGTGAAAAAGCGTTTAGTAAATACAATATGGTTTGCATGCATGTTTACCATAGTCTGGGTTGCATAAAGGTAGGGGAGATCTCTTTGTTTGTCTTTGTTTCATGCAAACATCGCTCAGCATCCTTTGATGCATTAAAAGAAATTGTGGAAGAAATTAAAGCACAGGTGCCTATCTGGAAAAAAGAAAGCTATGAAGATGGCAGTCACACGTGGATAGGTTCAGAAAATAGTTAATACTTTTTTATTGATCATCGGTTGTGTTTCTTAAAAATCTTCTCTATCCTCCAATATGAAGCATAGATAATTCACTTCCCGAAAATTTGGTTTTCTTTTGAGCAAGTGCTTGTTCCAGCCGTTTTCTTACTGCTGACAGATCATGAATACAATCCGATATATTAATCGCATTATTGTCGCTCAGACAGCCAAAAACATTTCCATAGCTATCTAGTCGTAACCTATTGCAATCGTTACAAAAAGGATCGGACTCATTGGAGATAATGCCAAACTCGTAACCACCGTCTGTAATCCAATATTTAGCAGTAGCACTCTCACCGCGAAGAGTTGATGTTAAATTATACGCTTGTGATATGGTCTTTAATATTTGCTCTTCAGAAAAGAAAACCTCTTGAAAATTGTGATGAAGGTGTCCCATCTGCATCAACTCCAAAAAGCGAATACTAATTTTTAGCTCCTTACAATAGTCAAGTAACTTTAGGATTTGATTGTCATTGACACCTTTCATCACCACACAGTTAATTTTAACTTTAATACCTGCTTCGATGGATTTTTCAATTCCGGACAGAACTTTAGAAAGACCTTGACGTTTATTAATCGCGAAAAAAACTTCCGGATCTAAAGCATCTAAAGAAATGTTTATAGCTGTTAATCCTGCCTTCTTCAGTTCTTCGGCTTTATTAGAAAGCAAATAGCCATTGGAAGTCATTTTAATAGCATTGATTTTCAATTCGCTTAGCCCATCCAGCAAGGGAATGAGAGATTTGTATACCGTTGGCTCTCCTCCCGTTAATCGGATGGTATCAAATCCAAGAATATGATGAAGTACTTTAATAATTTCGAGGTATTGATAATTAGCGAGAGGTGTTCTTTTTTCAGGAATTGGGAAAAGCGATGTTTTATCACCCGCCAATGGATCCATACAATAGATACATGCAAGATTGCACCTGTTGGTTAAACTTACCCTTAATGTTTTAAATGTTCTTCCGAAGAAATCGGTTATGTTCATCATGATCTCTTCTTTTTCTCCGTTCCCAATAACCTTTTGTAATTTACAGAATAATACTTACTGGTTTTGTTGGCTCAAAGTCAGCTTTTGGAGCATCACATACAGGGCATCTAAAGGAGTCTGGTAGAAGATTAAATGGTGTGCCGGGAGCAATGCAATTGATATTGTCTCCGTACTCCTGATCGTAGGTAGTAAAGCAATAGTTGCACCTGTGTATGATGTGTTTCTCTTTCTTTTTTTCTGATTTTTTTAAATTATCTGCTTCGCTTGGTTGATTTTGTTGTTCGTAATAATCATTCGTTAATTGTTGAAGCAATTTAGGAAGTGAGCTATAAGAAACATTTTCAGAATAAGTAATGTATTCCTTTTCATTGGCCTCAAATCCTTTACTATAATATATGTTGTAATTGCCCGATAATTGTTTTGATTTGAACATTGATTTGACGGGGATTTTTTCAATTACCACTATGGCATCCAAATCCACTTCTTTCGTTCGTATGGCAAAAGTTAATCCATATGTCCGTATGTCATTTTTATCAAATTCATTTACCAAAAACATTTTTAATTCTAAGGCAGAGCTGTCAAAATCCGGTACTCTCCAGTTCAATTCTAAAGAGGAATGTCGTATGTTGATGCCAAATTTTCCAAGCAGTTTTATCCAGCTTAAATAATGAGATTCTGTTATATCCTTAATTAAAAAGGATCTCCATGGAGTAATACAAATTTTATTTATATGATTTTGAAAACATAAATCTCCAATCGCTTCGAGGAAATCTATAGCAAATAAATAATTTCGTTTATAAATTCCCAACCAATATTTTTCACCAATTTTATTGAAGCCTTCATAATAGGGCAATCTTACAGGAGGCAGTTTTAACTCTTGTTCAAGTCTTCTGCTGTTTCCATGAATGACCCGATTGATCATTGCAAATAAATCATTTAATGTATATTTCGTTTTTAATTGATATATTTCTTCGATGTTTTTGGCCACTTTGGAAATGTCATCACTGTATATTAAAGAAGGCCATGAGGTGACAGCAGGAAACCACAATGGCAAATCCATATTTAAATACCAGTAATTATTAATCTTTGAGGCAATAAAATTTAAATTTCCTGTGAGTACGGGAACCAATCCCTGATTCGGATCTACAATGTTGATCCTTAGCTTAGGCTTATAATCGAAGTTGTCGAGTATACGAAGGTAGGTACCTTCTGTGAGCCAGCTTTCGGATGGAAAAATACCATTGGCGGCGTAGGATGTTACAATGTTTCTGCTCCAATCAGTATCAAATTCATAATCAAACTTTAATTTTTTGAGATGCAATTTAAGATCGTCCAATTGAAATCTTTCAATCGGTATATTGATGTCTTGCCTCAATCCAAACTGGACAGATTGTACGCCAAATTGTTTAGACAATTTTACAACTTCCATCAGATCGCCGTGAGTAAGCACTCCTCCCGGCATAAATATTCTTAGAAATGCGTGTGTGTTCATTTTTTTTAATATTTATATTCTACCCAATTAATTTATTGTTTGGCCTCATCCCCGGCCCTTCTCCGCCTTAGGCGGAGAAGGGCCGGGGTGAGGCCACTCCAGACCTTAATAGTAATAGCCTTCACTCAACTAACATTTCTATCATTGTATTTTCTAATATCGTTTTTACTTCCGGTTTGCAACTGCCACATCCCATGCCGGCACCTGTGAGCTTACACAAGTCTGTAACATTGGTGCATCCGTCTTCAATTTGCCTGATAATATTTCCTTCGCCAACGTTATTACAGCTGCAAATCATTTTCCCTATCATTGGTTCTTTTGAGGTATTTGCAGAAAGTAACAATTGGAGTCGCTTGTCTGAAAGCTCCGTCTTGTTTTGTATTAATTCTTTAAATTCTATAAATTCAGATTTATCTCCAATCAGGATGGCACCAACTAATTTATCCTGGTATACGATACACTTTTTATAATATCTTTTTGCTTTGTCCAAATAAATTATCTCCTGGTAATTTGGATCACCGATTACCGATTCTATCTCTCCGATGGAACATAAATTCAGACCTTCCATTTTTAATATGCTCATCAATAAGGAACCGGAGTAATAGCTGCAAAGATCGCCATTTAAGTACCGTACAAGAATTCCCGCCTGCTCTTCTGCAGCAGCTGTTATGCCAAACAATTTAGAATTGTGTTCTGCAATTTCGCCGATAGCAAAAATTCTGGGATCTCCTGTTTGAAGATAATCGTTTACAATGACTCCTCTGTTACATGGAAGACCTGCTTCCTTTGCAATCTCAATATTGGGCTCAATACCTATTGCATACACAATGGCATCACAATCAACAACACGTCCGCTGGCCAATCTTAAACCCTCAACTTTATCTTTTCCTATGATACTTTTTACTTCATCATTATAAATTACGTTAATGCCTCTTTCTTCTATTTCCTCACCCAGTAATTCACTTCCGATTACATCCAGCTGTCTTTCCATCAATCTGGAAATACGTTGGATCATGGTCACTTCTATCGAAATTTCTCTTAAAGAAGACGCTAATTCTAATCCCAATAATCCACCGCCAACAACTACCACATGGGAATTCACAGTCATGTGGTCTAGTAAACCATCTGCATCGCTCCGGCTTCTCATTGTAAAGATTCCCTTTAAATCCCGCGGTACATCCCGTGGTACAAAAGACCTGCTGCCTGTTGCAAGGATTAATAAATCGTAAGAATGCACTTTGTTGTCAGAATCAATTATCTCACGCTTTTCCTGATTTATTTTTGCTATGCTTATTCCTTTATACAACTGAACATTTAAGGCTTGAAGCTCTTCTTCCTTAATTTTAATAAGGCGTTCCCATTCCTGTTTTCCGCTTACATAATCCGGCAACATAACCCGGTTATAAAACGGATATAGTTCTTTACAAAATACTTGTATCTCGTCGGTTGTATTTAGTTCTCTGTAATCACTAACAAACCTGAAAGCCGCAGCACCGGCTCCAACAATGATTATTTTTTGTTTTTCTTTTACATATTTTTTTACCTGTACGGCAGAGAATTTAAGATCCGGTTCTTTCGATCTCGGATCAATTAAGTTATTCGTTAAATTGTTAGCACGACCAAAATTTTTATTCAGAATTTTCCCCCAATGCATGGGTAAAAAGACAACGCCTTGTTTAATATCTTCTGAGTATTTTGCTGTTACTCTTACCTGGCCTCTTTCATTAAATATTTCTATGGGTTCATTGTCTTTAATGTTGCGACTTAAAGCATCTAAAGGATTAATTTCCAGATAAGGTTTATCAATATGCTGGTTAAGTTTTTGAACTTTGCCTGTTTTGGTCATCGTATGCCATTGGTCCCTGATCCTGCCTGTTGTTAATATTAATGGATAAACAGGAGAAATTTTTTCCGATTCATTTACCGTTGATACTGCATGAATTTTCGCTCTCTGGTTAGGTGTATAAAATTTATGATTCTCAAATAACCGCTGACTTCCTTTAGACTCAGCATTGGGAACAGGCCATTGAAAGGTTCCTTCATTTTTCAATCTTTCATGGCTCAGCCCGCTAATGTCTATGTTCGTTCCTTTTGTAAGCTGTGCGTGTTCAAAGTATATGTCTTCGCTTTTTTTATAATTAAAGGCTTTTCCAAAACCCATTTTATCAGCAAAGCGGCAAAGTATTTCTGCATCGGGGAGTGCTTCTCCCGGCGCGTCTACAGCTTTACTTAAATAGCTGATCCTTCTTTCTGAGTTTGTCATGGTGCCGTCTTTCTCCAACCAGGCCGCTGTCGGAAGAATCAGATCGGCATACTTAATGGTATCGGAACGGTTAGAGATATCTTGAACAATTACAAATTTAGCTTTGCTTAATGCTTCTTCTATGAGGTTTGAATTCGGTAAACTAACGAGTGGATTGGTGCATAAAATCCATACAGCTTTCATCTTACCGTCTCTCAATGCCTCAAACATTTCTGTTGCTGAATAACCAGGTTTCTCCGGTACGGAATCTACGTTCCAATAGTCTGCTATTTCTTTCCTATGCTCAGGGTCGGCCATATTTCTATGTGCAGACACAAGGTTGGCCATTCCACCAACTTCCCTGCCACCCATTGCATTGGGTTGTCCTGTTAGAGATAATGGTCCAGAACCTGGTTTTCCTATTTTTCCGGTTATTAAAGAAAGATTAATAAGTGATAAATTTTTATTTACACCAATAATACTTTGATTAAGCCCCATAGCCCACATGCTGATAAACCCATTGGCATTGCCAATATAACTTGCTGCCAAAAGAATGTCTTGTTCTTTCACATCACAGACCTTGGCCATTTCTTTTAAAGAAATTTTTTCCAACTCATCCTTTAGTTGTTGAAATCCATCTGTATGATGTTCAATGAAATGATGATCAATCATTCCTGTTTCTATCAGTACTTTAGCGATGGCATTGTAAAGGACAATATCTGTTCCCGGAGTGATTTGTAAATGGAGGTCTGCGATAGAACACGATTGTGTCTTTCGTGGATCTACGACAATTATTTTAATATCGGGATTTTGAAGTTTATGAGCTTCAAGTCGTCGGAATATAATAGGGTGACACCAGGCAGGGTTAGCTCCGGCAATAAAAAAACAATCCGCTAATTCTATATCTGCATACGAAACAGGAACAGAGTCATCTCCCAATGATAGTTTATAACCTACAACAGCAGAACTCATGCAGAGTCTGGAATTCGTGTCGAGGTTATTGGTTCCAATAAATCCTTTTACCAATTTATTGATCACATAGTATTCTTCTGTAAGAAACTGGCCGGAACCATAAAACCCTACAGAGTCAGGACCATATTTTTCAATAATAGTTTTAAATACAGCAGCAGCACGTTCCAAAGCAGTGTCCCAACTAACGCGTTCCATAGGCTGATTGCGGCTTGAGCGCATTTGAGGATAAAGCAGTCTGTCTGATTTATCGGCTACCGTGTAATGAAGATTCATTCCTTTCGAGCAGAGCATTCCTCTATTTACAGGATTATCTTTATCGCCTTCTAAACTAATATTTCCTTTTCTATCCTTAGTTACAGAAATTCCGCAACCAACTCCACAATAGGAGCATGTGGTTTTAAAGGTTTGTTTTGCAAATAGAGACATAGGTATAATTTTTATCAGATTAATTCCAATCTTGTCTTAAAATCTCAAATCTTCTTCTGAATTATTTGATATAATTATTTTTGAAATCGGATGGATCGCAATACATTTAAATTTTTTAGGATTTTGCAGTAAGTACTTTACTGCTTATCCAATTGATGGAAATCTTCATGGAGTGTGTTTTAGATACATACAAATTTAACGTATAAAAAAGCTTCTTGCAAGAAAAATCATTATTTTTTTAAATACCCCCCTTAAAAATTAATAAGTTTATTAAAAAAGTATAATAAATTTACAAATAGCCCTATAAAATAGTTTAATAGCTCCATTAAATTATGATTTATGTATTTTTCAGAAGCGCGATTTAAGGAAATAGGCATGATTAAATTAGAGACTCATAAAAAAAGCCGCCTTTAAAGGCGACTTTTTTTAATTTAAATTTGTCTGTCGTTAAGAAACCTCCAATACTACTTCTTCTCCTTCTCTATCGATCTTTTCCTGGGTTATCTTAAAATCGGGTAGCTTTATTAAATAAATTGTAAAGGAAACCAAAGCTACAAAGCATCCTATCATAAATAGCCCCTGCTGATAAGATATCCCTTCAGATTTAAATACAAAGCCTGCTAATACTGCTCCTAAATTTCCGCCAGCTCCAACGATGCCCGACACGATTCCTATGTTTTTTTTATTAATAAAAGGGACAATTGAATAGGTCGCTCCATTTGACATTTTCACAAAGAAGGCGAACAAAATCATAGCGGCTATTGCAAGAGGCAATTGATTCATTTGAGAAAACAACATCATGCCGAGGCCTTCAAATAAAAGAAACGAAGCTAATACATACACTCTTCCCTTTGAGTTATACCTTAGGCTCGCTCTGTCACTAAAAATGCCTCCCAAGGCGCGGGCAAAAATATTCATCATCCCAAATACACTTGCAATAATGCCTGCCTGAAACATCCCGATATGAAAACTATCTACAAAGTAAAGCACAGCAATATTATCAATGGTAATTTCTATCCCAAAGCAACAGCCGTATACAAGAAACAATATCCAAACTCTGTAATCCTTAAGGATAGACATAATACCAGTACCTTTTTCTTTTTTATTGGAAGTTATCAGCGCATTTTTTTTCCTGTTTTCAAGTATGCTTCCTTCGGGGGTATCCTGAGTGTAGAAATAATAAATGAACGCCATGATCAATAATGCAATTCCAGGCACTACCATACTATATCTCCATGCTAAATGTGGGGCATATCCAAGACTAACAAACATGGCAAAAATAAGTGGCATGACCATTTGTGTGATTCCTCCTCCAAGATTTCCCCAGCCAGCAACTGTTGCATTGGCTGTGCCTACTATATTCGGTGCAAACATAACCGATGTGTGAAACTGTGTGATGACAAATGAGGCTCCTATAACTCCAATAGCCAGACGAAAAAGAAGGAAGCTTTCGTAACTGTGACTTAATCCGATAAACATTACGGGTAAAGATCCGAAAACCAAAAGCGATGTATAAGTTAATCGTGGTCCAATTTTATCGCATAACCAGCCAATAAGTAAACGTGCAAATATGGTAATCGAAACAGAAGCAATGATAATATTACCTATTTGTCCTTTAGTCAGATGGAGTTCTTCTCTGATTATTGGCATTAGAGGGGCAATCCCAAACCAGCCAAAGAAGCATATAAAAAATGTCATCCAGGTTATATGAAAAGCCCGCATATGGGGCGCTTTAAAACTTAATAAATTAATCTTTTCGGCTTTTCCTGTAGTAATTTGTGTCATGTTTATATAATTTTATTTATAGGAATCAATCATATTATATACAAATGTAAAAGGCACTACATTTTAATTATATGGAAAGCGATAGGTATTAATAGGCTTTTACTACCGAAAATTCAGTGTAAAAGACAGGAAAAAACCTGCCAAAAAGCAGCAAATATCCTAAAAGGTCACTGGAGTTTGTCATGCTGTCCGCCTCAGGTGGATCAGCATCTGGTATTTTAATGACGAGCTCCTTCATTTTTTAATGGTTATTTTTTTCATTAGGATCTGCATTTAGAGGTTCAATTTTTTTTTAGAATTATTTAGCCATAAAATTTGGTTTGATCGATATCATTATGTAAGCCCAATTTGCATTTAGATTCGGGATGCCGGTTGTAGCTTTTACAGCTTTTGATGCCATGGTGTTTTTCGCAAGCATGGTGGAATAGCCAGCCTCTATATTTATTATTTTCGTCATGCTGTAGTTTAATACCAGATCCATTTCAGTTCCCAAATAAGGTGTTAATGTTCCTCCTTTTCCATCTGAAAGTTTGTTGGCGGCAGAGAAGCCATGGAGATCCAATGTCACGACTAAATTATCTTGTGGTTTATATTTTGTTTTGAAGAAATAATTTATCAATCCACCTTTTCCAAATGCACTGGCCACATAGAAGTAATCCATATATCCCCAGAATTTATGTGCTGTTCCGTACAATGGATCGAATCGTTGATCCTTAGTATCTTTTGTAATAGCTTTAGTTCCGTCATCTCCGGACAAAAAATCAATGCCGGGATCCATGCTTAATTTTCTTCCTATCTGGTAGGAGGTTGTGATAGAAGCAAGGCTCGCACTCATGACCATTCCATCTTTATCTTTCCCTCCTTGATAATAAGCGCTTCCTGTAACCGTCAGTTTTCTTAAAATCACAGCGTTGATATAGGCGCCTGTTGTAACGCGACTCCATACACCTCTTTCATATACCTTTGTAGTAGTTCCTGTGTATTTGCTGAAATCATCTTTAAAGACTAATAAAGATCCGTTACCGAAATAAAACTTCCTGCCTAAGTATAGATATTGAAAAGATTTGTACATGGTTCCAATGGCGTTTGTACCTGCAGGGTATGCAGTGGCAGCGCCATTATATACGTTATTTGTATTTAACTCTTTGTTTTGGTTGAAAGCTGCTCCCAGATCTGCCATCCATCCCTTGTTCGAGAATTTCAAAATGGCTGCGTCATGTCTGCGGGCCTGTTGCAGCCAGTCAAGATTTCCTAATATCTTGGAATCGTCATATACAATTTCCTGGCGGCCGATTTTAAAAGATAGGTTTTCAAAAGAAGAAACTGTATCATTTAACAGTATCTCGCCCCAAGCTTCATGAAGCATTATGCCATTGTTAACTTCTGTTGTCGTCCTGTTATTGGTCGACATATCCTGCCCCCATACTCTCACATCCTGAACGGCAGTAAACACTTTAAACCGATAACCTGTATAACCAAAATTCAATCTGGATCTTTGCGAAGTAAACCATGCAGGAACATCACCCTTTTGTTGAAGCGTTCCCTGGCCGGCCCTTAGCTCTGCCCGTGTTCGCATCTGACCTGTAAGTGTAAACTGGGCTTTTGCAGAATTATAATTTATGAATGCAAGCACAATTCCAAATAATAATTTTTTAGAAAATAGTCGCTTTGTGTCGCCGACTTTTTTTAAAGTTCGACTGTTTAGAAAGGGTGCTTTAAATTTTTCCATAATATTTTGTGTTTTTTTATGACACAAATGTATTGGAGGTGTATTTTTTATTTTATGGGATGTAGTAGATTAATACATCCTTTTACCACAGAAAAACCCGATAAATAGGCAATTTTTTTTCTGCGAAAAAGCAGGGAAATAGAAAAATAAACTTATTGCTTCTTTGCGGCAAGGGCCTCACCCTGCCCTCTCCGCCTTAGGCGGAGAGGGTATTCAAGATTATTTTAAAAGATACTTGTGTTCTTTTATTTCTTTTGTTAATTCCTGAATTTTAATTAGTCCGATTTTTTTTCCAACGGCTTTAATGAGTGATTCTTTTTTTAAACTTGAAATCACTCGTATTATCTGTTCTTCGGTAGTTCCGGCAAAGTCGGCGATATCTTTTCTTGATAAATCGATGTCAATAAAATCATTCGATTGCCCAAATTTTCTATGAATATATAGTAAAGAGTCAATGACTCTTTCTCTCACGTTCATATGCACAATTTTCCGAATATTGTTTTCACTTTTATTTAACTCTGCGGCGTAAAATAACATTAAGTCAAAAGTAAATTCTGGAATGTTGTGAAGAATTTCCAGCATCACTTCATTGCTGAAATTACAAAGTATAGTATCTTCCAAAGCATAAGCGCCAATAAGGTATCGGTTACTCGTCCCAAACCCTCTGAATCCAACGGTATCTCCTGCTTTGGTAAATCTTACAATTTGTTCTCTTCCGTTAATACCGGTTTTTACGGTTTTAACTTTTCCTGAATAAACAAAATACAAACCCTGAATGGGGGCGCCTTCTATAATAAACTGTTGCGATTTTTTACATTTAAAACTATGTTTTTTGTCAACATAGTTTTTCATTTCTTTTAAATGAATATGCTTTTTGATAAAACAATTTACATTTACGCATGTTTCACAAATTGCCTGCTCTTTTTTCATTTTTATTGTTGAAATTAAAATCCAAAGGTAGTTTTATTCGGTTGTTTTGTAAAAAAATAATTGGTTTTTTCATCCCGGTTGATGAAACAGATAAAAATAATTAACCGCTTCGTTTGAAATTTTAACTAGATTTGGAAATATGTTCTTAAAAAAGCATTTGTACTAAACCGTAGAGAGGAAATTACGGAAATCAGGTAAAACAAATATAGGCGCATACGCGTCTATCCATAAAAAAAAGGGGTAAAAGCGCGCATGCGTTTGCACACTGTTAGCAACTAATTTTTCAAAGAAATGGGAAAGAATTTTAATACTGAATCATTTGACAAAGGGAAAGCATTTGAAAACTATATTCAGAATGTAATTTTTACGGTGGACACCTATGACCAGCTTGCCAGAACTCCCGACATCGATCAAAATGCCGTCAGATTTACGGAATCAACATTGGATCCTGATTTTTATTACAAGTGCAGGAAAACTCAAAAAACGTTTTACGTTGAAGCAAAATTTCGCTCACAATTTTTCACGGGAAATATTCTAAATCTATTCAATCAAAATCAATTCGACAGGTTTAAAGAAATTGACAAGCCCAAAACGCCTATTTTTGTTGCTATTGGTTGCGGTGGAACTGCATCAGAGCCAAGTACAATAAGTATAGTTCCTTTTTCAGAAATTACAAATTTAGTAATCAACAAACTGGAGGTTGACAGACATTTAATAAATAAGGGAAAATTTAACCATGAAAAATTATGGGAATTAATAATTAGTAATGGTAAAACAGAACCGATAAAACAAGAAAAACAAACAGAACAAACATCAGACGTTAAACAAACAGAAAAAAAGAGAAGTCGAAAAATAATTTGGCTTATCTTAACCACTTTTTTCGTTTTGGTACTTGCTTTTTCTATTCCGCAAATCAAAACTCTTTTTAGCGGGACAACTCCTGAAAATATTGAAGTAATAAAACCAAAAAACCTAAAGTCACCCGAAGAAAAGAAACCAATCCCATTGCGTGACAAAGAAATTACGAAAAACAAACCTAAGACTGATATCGACCCCGCAGACCTACAAAGTACGGTGGATATGTTAAACAATTCTCTTGTGGGCGACTGGACTGGCAAATTTGACAAGTTTAACTTGTTGCTTCATATTGACAATATTGATATAGATCTTGTAATAAATGGATATGATATAGTAGGTGAAAACAAACGAGAGGTAAAAGGAAAAGTTGAATATGAAGGAAATTCTAATTTCAGCATAACAATGGCGGAACCCGCAGATGACAACAATGATGGACTATTTAAAATAACATATACTGAAAATGGCTCAACTTTAAAAGGTACGTGGACAGCCAACATTGGAAAACTAACTGAGTCTTTTACATTAAAACAATAATTTGTAATGCGCCCCAGCTGGGGGATTTGCGTGTTTGGTTTTTGTGCGTAGCTAATCCCTTAGGATTTGTAATCATTAGTGGTCGAAACGTTAATATTTCACCCCTGACGGGGTTTGTACGAATATATTTGTTTAATAACTAAAATCATGTCATCCGCCTAAGGCGGATTTTAATCGCTAAATAAACTCCAGAGGAGTGTCATATTTATAGAAATGAAGGAACAATAACAATT
>OLLH01000199.1_pt1 | contig 19876 bp, 17 predicted proteins | sample 1604451 | NCBI WGS metagenome assembly OLLH01 (sample SAMEA104055714, study PRJEB20765) | soil metagenome | isolation source: soil
CCTTGTTAATCCGGATTTCTCATGAAAAGCTGGTTGAGCTTAATCATTTCAAAAAGAAGAACCCGCCCATATATCGGACAGGGGTTGGGGTGAGGCCACACTTTGAATTATGAAAGAGGTCTATTCTATTCAACAGGCCTGCCAACTCATAACTCATAATTAATTAAGAACAGCCCATCCGTCCGCCATCAACAGTAATATTTACGCCATTGATATATGCTGCTGCCGGAGAAGCGAGAAATGCAACGGCATTCGCAATTTCATCCGTCTCTGCAAATCGTCCGGCAGGAATTGCATCCAGCATGGCTTGTTTTAAAACTTCTACAGGTTTTCCGGTAGCTTTTGATTTAGCTTCCAATAAGGATGTCAAACGTGCGGTATTTGTGGCGCCGGGTAAAACATTATTAACAGTAATCCCGAAGGCGCCCAATTCAAAAGATAAAGTTTTAGCCCAGTTAGCCACTGCTGCTCGTATGGTATTCGACACGCCAAGTCCCTGTATCGGTTCCTTAACCGATGTGGATATAATATTAATGATCCGGCCATATCCGCTATTTTTCATTCCTTCAACAAAAGCCTGTACCAGAATTTGATTACAAATTAAATGATTGGAGAAGGCTTGGGTAAAATCTTCCGGTTTTGCATTTAAAAGCGGACCTCCCTGAGGACCTCCGGTATTATTGACCAGTATGTGTATCTCTTTTCTCTCCTCTGCATATCGTTTTACCTGTAGTTCTAAATCAGAAGGCCATGAAAAGTCGGCACATATATAATCATGATGTTGTCCTTTTGAAGTATCCAATCCGTCTTTAATAGCTTTAATAACGGACTCGTTACGGGCAATTAAGGTTACGCCTGCTCCTAAACAGGCAAGCTCAATAGCCACTGCTTTTCCGATGCCTTGTGTACTTCCGCAGACAACTGCATGTTTATTTGTGAGGTCAATGTTCATATAATTAAAGTTAAAAAATAGTTGAATATTTACAAAAAAATAAATCTTAAGTTTTCGATGTCATTTTTGTTGCTGACTGGATTTCGTCTAGTTTTGTAATTTAGGATTTATTCTTTGATTCTTTACAAATTAAAGATGGAAGATTTTATAAACAATACTACAAATGAAATCGAAAAAGGACCTGCAAATTGAATTAAATGTTTCTTCGGCAACCATTTCAAATTGGATTAAGACAGGATTTATTGCTGAGCCATCCAATCAAGTACATTATCAGCATGAGGAGTATTTAAGTATATTAAATTCGATTAAACAAGGACCTGCCCAAAAACTCAATTCCAGAGCCAATAGATCAAATTTAAATTCCACTTCCGCTTCTGACGGCTTAATTTTTAAGGAATCAACCACAGCGCTTTTTACAGCAATTGAAAAACACAATGAACATAAATCAGACATCGTTACCAGTTTATATTCATTGTCTTTGATAGCATTGGAAAAAAAGAAATTAATAGGAGTAAATTATTTAAATGGGGAGGTTGAATGCAATTCAAAAAACGTAAAGAATTTTTTTGAAAGTTGGCAAATTGATTGTGGAAATAATTTAATTGAAATGATAAATTCATTTAAAGAGATTGATTATCCGGTCGAAGAAAAAGACTTTTTAGGAACTTTTTATCAATCTATTAGAACCATTTCTTCTAAATCAAAGGACGGCGCTTATTATACTCCTGGTCAATTATTAGAAAACATAGATGTTCCAACAGATACAACTGTACTGGATCCATGTTGTGGAAGTGGAAGTATTCTATTGTCAATTTTAAGCAAAAATCATAATCCGGAAGCTGTCTTTGGTTATGATATTGATTTAATGGCCGTTCGCATTTGCAAAGTAAATCTGCATCTGTTTTTTGAAAACATTGAATTTAATCCTAACATAAAAGTAGTTGATTTTATTTTTGAAAAAAGGTTGCAAAATGAAAATTTATTTTCAAAAAATGATACTATTAAATTTGATTACATCATAACAAATCCTCCCTGGGGCAGTAAATTTTCACTAGAACAAAAAAAACAGCTGATTGAAACATATCCTCTTATTGCTACAACAGAATCCTTTAGTATTGTTTTATATAATTCATTGCAATTTCTTGCTGAAAATGGAAAGGCTATTTTTATTTTACCTGAATCATTTCTTTCGGTTTTAACTCATAAAGGAATACGAAAATATATAAAGGACTTTGCTAAATTTGAGAAAATAGAATTGTTTGGAAATGCCTTTAAAGGAGTTATGTCTAAAGCGATACGTGTGTTTATTAGTCAAAGTTCGGAAACGGAAAAAGACTTAGTCTTAGCAGATATAAAAAAAAATACGGTAAATCTTTTAAATCAACATTTAATTAAAGGGCCTGACTTTACCATTCCTTTTATGACGAGTTCTATTGATATTCTTATTGTTAAAAAAATCAATAATAAGAAGTCTGTATTTTTAAAAAACAATGCAATATTTGCTTTAGGCATAGTAACAGGCAATAATGATAAACATTTAAAAAAAGCCGGAGAAGTTAATTGTGAACCTATTTATCGAGGCCAGGATATACGTAAATTTATTTTTAGCGAACCGCAATTATTTATCGATTTTCAGTCAGAAGATTTTCAGCAAATCGCTCCAATTAAATATTATAGAGAAAATAAAATTGTGTACAGGTTTATTTCTGATAGGATCATTTGTGCGTTAGATACTAAAAAACAACTCATTTTAAATAGTGCAAATTTGTTTATCCCAACACTTAATTATCCATTAGAATCAATTGTTTGTCTTTTCAATTCATCATTATACACCTTTTATTATCGTAAAATTTTTAATGCTACAAAAGTTTTAAGAAATCATATAGAGGCTCTACCCCTTCCGGAATTTTCTGAAGATATACATAACCAACTAAATGAATTTTATCATAGAGCTACTTTAAATACGATAGATTGGGGAGGGTTTAATGATTTTATTTGTAGCTTATTTAATTTAAATGAAGAAGAAAAAAATTACATTGTAAAATCGTTTTAGAAATGGAAATACGTAAGAGCAAAAAATGTAATAAGGGAGAATAGTATTATACATTTAAGCGAACTTCCGGAAGGATTTCATACAACACAGCATCCTTTTCTACAACACCACCCATTTCCGGGTGCAGATATATTTTTGAAATTTGTCCGTCTACCGTAGATTGAATAGACGTGATATCTGCATAGACACTGATACATCCAAGAACCTGATCTTTTTTTATCTGATCATTTTCTTTTACAAAGCTGGTAAATCCTCCTTTTTCAGTTGCACATATAGTTACTTTTTCCATGTATTTTTTATTTAGTAATGCCTCCATTCAAGCGTTAGATTCGGATATGAAAAACCGTTGGATACCATCATTCCAATTTTTACAGAAGGAGCCATTTTCCAGGTAATTTTCTTCCATTCAATTCCTAAAGTAGGATTCCAAAAGAATTGCGATGCCCTTTTATCCTTTGAGGAATATTGATAGCCTCCATTCAATACGTTCAAACTTAACTTATCATAAAACATACATTCCATAAGAGACATGTTGGCCTGGGCTGTATTTCTTCCCATGCCGTAACCCAATCCTACATTAAACAGGCCCAGCCAGAAATTGGACTCACGTCCTCTTACCGCTGTAGATGTGGGTTTCGACACAACATATCCGATTCCATATTGCAATCCGATTAAAGGTATTTTGTTTAGAAATGTTTTTTGATCTTTTAAAAACAAGGAAATATAATGGCCCATTTTCGATCTGGCAAAATGAACGCTGTCTTTTTGAACGGGAATGGGAATAAGATTTAAGGCAGAGAAATTTTCCTTGTAATATTTCTCCACTCCGGCAATGTTCATGCTCTTTAATTCGTCGATCAAAGATGTTTTACGCGCTTCATTTTTCGCCTCATAAAATCGCAACCAAAGGTCTTGAATAGAATTTATATTGGCAGATACAGCGAGTTCGTCATTCGGGTCTCCGTTATTGATGAAGCCATCACCGCGACTGAGCCAGGCATCGCCACGTGCATTTTTAACATACAATCCGATCCTGTTATAATAATCATGTATTCCTTTGTCTTTGGGAGCATGATTTTTGGAACGCACTTCGGCTAAATGCCCAGCAGCAAATGTATCTTGCAGGTAATGATCGGCACAGGCATTGAACAGGATGGCCATGTTAAATAGTAAACGGGCGTTGTCGTTAAATACAAATTTATTTTTCCGGTATATATTCGTTGCCTGATCCACCATGTCGAGGGCAATCGTATGTAGAATGCAATATTTACTTATTGAATTAGCTAAAAACCAATTTTGAAATAAAGAATCCAGCAAACCCTGATTGATAATGATTTCTATTTTGTTCCCGTTCAGCTTGGGTTTTACGAGATGGTATTTTAAATATTCCAGCGTATTTACTTTATTATTTCCTAAAACATATTTTGAAATGGCCGTATCCAAATGTTCTTCAATGGTTGTTTTACCAAACACAAAAAAATGGCTCAGGTCTTCAGAAGCAAGTCCCACATAATCTTTTTGAGCGAGCATCAGCGAAATGTCGCCGGCTGCTTTTTTACCTTCACTTATCGCTTTATGATGCAGCATTAATACCTTCATCAATTCGTCTTCGCTAAAAGAAGCCTGCGCAGGAACCCCATTGAAATAACGGCTTGGATCGTAATGCAGCATTTGGTAAAAAAGGTGGATGGGTTGAATGGAGTGATCGCCGGAAAGGCCGGTAAGATCGCCATAAGTAATACGAGGATAGGATAAATTAGCCGGGTTTAAAATGGCAATAGCATTGTTATAAGGATCCTTTCCGATATCAAATAAATCCCTAAAGAAATTTATTTTTAACGTATCAGTCGAAAGGAACCTTCTGAATGCAGAATCTCCGATCTGTTTATGTTCGCCAAATAATCCGGCTTTCGATATGCTGATAACACCAATAAAAAAAATGAGTGTTAATATATTTTTCTTTTTCAAACAATAATAAGTAGACAAAAAAGTATAAATGGAGTAATGAAATTTTAGGATACAACCAATTGCAAATGATCCGTAAGTGTACAAACTTAAAAAAAATTCTCAAACAGATTTAGATTGATAAATATTATTTTCAACGAAGAAATAAAATGCCAAAAAACAGTATATATTTGTCGCAAAATGTATTTTTTATTAGGACGCTAACCTATAGTAATGATAGCAGAAAACGGATGACGATTCAGCATCATACGCTTCAATTTTTTAAAGAGAAATAATTCAAAAACAATTTACGAATGAATCAAAAGAAGATATTAATATTTGGAGCAGGAGTCATAGGTTCTCTGTATGCAGGTCGTTTCGCCTTAGCGGGATATAACGTAACGATGCTGGCCCGTAACACCCGGTTAAAAGAATTACAGGAAAAAGGACTTTGTATAAAAAACAATAAAGAAGAGCAGGTAGAAAAAATCAATATACAAACCATTTCAGAATTAAAAAAAGAGGATGTGTATGATTTTATATTGGTGACACTTCATAAGGATCAGGTAAAAACTATTTTGCCCATCTTACAGGAAAATGGTTCTTCCAATATTGTTTTTATGGTGAATACTTCGGGCGGGTATACCGAATGGACTTCCGCCTTAGGAGAAAACAGAGTTATTCCGGCCTTTCCGGGAGCAGGAGGAAAATTAAACAATGGTATTGTTTATTATGAAATAACATCCAAACTAGTGCAACCTACTACTATCGGTGAAATTGGCGGAGTTTCAACTCGCCGTTTAAAAGACTTTGCAGAGATTCTTGAAAAATCAGGATTTCCTGTAGAAACCTCTCCCGACATGGATGCCTGGCAAAAAACGCACGTCGCAATGATGTGTCCATTGGTGAATGTGATTTTTTACGATGGTGGAAACAATTACAGTGTCGCGAAAAATCCGAAAGCGATTAATCAAATGAACCTGGCGTTGAAAGAGGCTTTTGGCTTTTTGAAAAAATCCGGGATTGGCATTGTACCTTCCAAACTTTCCTTTTTATTGTATTGTCCGCTATGGATTTTAAATGCCTTGTTCAAAATGGCCTACAATACCAAATGGGCAGAAACAGTCATTAGTACTCCGGCTCTGGCTTCTCCCCACGATTACGAAATGATGAGCGCCGATTTTATAAAATTGGCTGCTGATAAAGGTTTCGATTTAAAAGAGTTCAAAAAATTAAGTGTTCCGGCAAATAAATAGTAACCAACACGAATGAGCACAACTGTACAAGAGTATTCCATCGACGCTATTGTTGATCAGATGGACGAAATCATCCAACGTTGCATCCGTGAAGGAAGCAAGCTCGGATATTTTGCAGTACTCTACCGGAATGTTACAGGAAAAGTAAGGGACGAAATTAAAGCGGGCTATTTTGATGATGGTGAACGAATGAAAAGACTGGTGGTTGTTTTTGCCGGACGCTATCTCGAGGCTATTCATGAGTATTGGCAGGGAGGTCAACCAAGCCGAAGCTGGTCGGTGGCATTTAAGGCGGCGAATCTTCGCTTTCCGATTATTCTTCAACATCTGATGTTGGGTATGAACGCTCATATTAATCTCGATCTCGCTATTGCAACGGCTCAGACAGCGCCCGGCCCGATGCTTCCTGCTATTAAAAATGATTTCCAAAAGATTATGGATATATTATCTGACATGATTGATACCATAGAGGTCCGACTGGAAACAGTGTCTCCTTCTTTTAAAATCATCGATAGGATTGGAGGACGGACAGACGAAAAAATAGCGGGTTTCGCCATTCATGAAGCCCGTGATATGGCCTGGACTACGGCCGAAAAGCTCGCTGTTGCTACGCCAGAAGAATTTAAAACAAAGTTAGAACTACATGATGAACTCGTTTCCATATTGGCAAGAGGAATCTCCAATCCTCCCGGTATACTGATGCGGGCAGCGTTGTTCCTAATTCAATTGAGAGAAGGAAAGAATGTTCCGAATACTATTAATACACTGCTAAAATAAAAAATTAAACACAAATTATATCTTAAAAAGAAGAGACATGTTAAGCTTAAATAATCTAAAATCAACAGGGTTCATCACCTTTAATTTTTTAAAACGAGGACCGAAAAAGTATTGGCTTCTGTTAATCCTTGCCGGATTTACTGCCTGCAAAATTGCCCAGCCGGAGCGAATTTCTTTTGTTGTTCCTCCAACTACATCTGTTAAGAGCTGGGTCCGTATTTTTGCACAACCTAAAGATATTACAGTTACTACTATTGAAACAGGTAAGATTGAAGTGAAAATTTCGGACGTGCTAAACCTGAAAAATATTAATGCAAAAGGAATGAAAGACAGTTCCTTATATGTTCCGGTTTTTATCCATTTAATTCATCACCCTGTTTATGGAGACTGGTTAGTGGATAGCGGTTTAGACAGTTCATTTTATAAAGATCCGCATGGCAATATTAAAGGACTTTTGAGAGGTCTGTTTATATGTACCCAAGAAAAAGGCCAGGATGTAACATCGCAACTGGCTTCCCGCGGGATTACCATTAAAGGCGTATTTTTCACGCATCTGCATCCCGACCATGTTACAGGCGTTCCCGGATTGCCGAAGAACATCGAGTATGTTTGCGGCAAAGGAGAAACAGTTACCATCATCAGGCCTTTAGGAATTAAGCTGTTTAGCAGTGAGCAGTTGAGCGGGATTGCAAAAATGGAAGAGTTCGATTTTTCCAAAGCCGAACCAATTGCACCTGTAGGTCCGGCCATAGATGTTTTTGGAGACGGCTCTTTTTGGGCTATATCTACACCGGGGCACACTATTGCACACACCTCGTATGTCGTAAATACATCCTCCGGGCCGGTATTGCTAACAGGAGATGTTTCCCACACCCGAACAGGCTGGAATAAAGAAATTGAACCTGGAGGCTTTACCCTTAACCGTCCGCAAAACTTAAAAAGTTTGCTCCAGCTAAAGGAATTTGTTAAACAATATCCCCAGTTAAAAGTTGTTTTAGGGCATCAACTTTAGTAGGATAAGGCGCCAAACCTAAATGAGTATCCAATAAGGATTGAGGTGGAGCTTTTTGGTTCTGTTCCAACATTTGACTTTGATGTAATGTTTATTTATGATGCGGTATAATTGTATTGCCCTAATAGTTGTGCAATAACGGCGTATCCTTCAAGATCAGGATTTTCCGCATTCAGAATCAGGCCTCTCTTTTCTGAAGATAACCCGGGATTAGAATCAAAACACCACTGATGAAGTCAACAATAGAGAAATCCAGCCGATCGATTTTAAAGTACACCACTACGGAAGCAATCACCATCCACCATCCAATGAATTTCCCCAAGTAGATGCCTTCTTCTTTATTCCGGATAGTCCAGCTGATGGCAAGAAGACAAAGGGTACTCACGATAAGCACGCAAACCCCAAAGAAGCTTGCCACTACTTTTACATCGGCAGTATAACCCAATTTAGCCAGGTTCAGCAGCCATTCGAGTTTAAATAACAATGATAGTCCAAGGGAAAGGTCCTTTATGGCAAGGAAAACCAGAAAAAAAATGAATAGTTTTTTAAAGATGCGCATGGCTTTTTTATTTTATTTATTTGTTAAAAATGAAAGGAATTAAGTGGTTATTTTAAGTATACTTTTTAATGGTGATGTGACACTTTCCGTTTTCTGTTCCGGTTTTTATTTTGGTTAATAAACTTTCGAATACCCCTGCACAATTGGATATAACATCTTTGCCCTTATTTTTACCTACCAGCACACAACCAAGCGTGTCAGCGGCTGTGTTGCCGGGATGTATTCGTACGCCCTCGTAGCCGGGAACACTGATTAGCAAAGGCATTTCTTTTTTAAAATGATTTGAATGGTTCACGATAACCTGATAACGTCCTTCAGGAATAGCAGTTTTACCGAACACTTTTGATCCGTCTTCACGATAAAAATCTTCCAACGTATAACAATGAAACTCTTCGTTCACAAATAATTCACCAATCGTGCTTTCGTCCGAGAATTCTTTACGAAGCACTTTAATCTCCATAATTTTACCGGATGTTGTGACCACCGGATCAACGGTGATTTTTGGAGAAACAGTCGTCTGAAGTGCAAGTACACGGGAGGTATTGTAAAAACTTACCCAGCGGTCGAGATGATTGCCATACTGTTTTAAATTCCAGACATTGGTGGCATCCGGTCTTAAAGATCCGGCATTGTAAATAGCAGCTAGTAAAGGCGGTTCGTTTTGATGTTTTGAATAGGTATTATTAAAATATTTTATGGCTAGTTGAGCGGCATAAGCAGAGGTAGAAGGAAGCTTAAATACCAATTCTTTCACGGCATCAAAATACAGCGTTGAGGACTTATTGAAATTCATTACGCCAGTCAGATTCAGAGCCGTTGAGATAAGGCAATGGTGAGCGCCAAGAGAGATTTTTGAAGGGGTGCTTATCGGGTCAATATAACCCGGCTCTTTTCTTACAAGACTTTTCTTTCGAATCTGGATATAGTCAACAACGGCACTAAGCTTAATGCCAATGCTTATGTCTGTTGCGTTTTGATATACACCCTTCAGTTCATCGTACGAAAATGGTGTAGGAACGGTACCATAGGATTCGGCTAAAGAATTGGCCACCATAATGTCCAACCCATTGCGGTTGGTATCCAACAGACCATACGAAAGCTTACCGGAATAAAAAGCTTTTATTTTACGAATAGAACTTATAGTAGCGGGTAATTTTATATAATCAGGACTATAGCCTTCCCTGTCCAGTTCAACAAGGAAATGGGGAGCTATGCAACGCCAGATGCGGCCGTTGTCAAAACGTTTCCAGCCGTTATTTAATAAAACCAATGACATTTATTTCTTCAGGTTTTAATGGTGTTTCGGGAGTTGTTGCAATTTCTGAATCATACTTTCCGGGACTATCCCTTTTAATAGAAATTTTAATTTTCAAATTAGACGGAGTGGGATTTGCAGTAGCGATAGCGTAATATGAGTTGTCTGATTTTAACCGGATTCCAAAAAACTGTTTGAGTTTATCCCACCACGAAGGCGGTGCCGGCATAAGCTCAAACGAATAGTCTATTTCATTTAAAAATAAAGAACTCAATTTGGAAAATCCGGCAAAGGTCTCATCGCTTTTACCCATCTGCAACCAGGCATTCCGCTGATTGATCTGAAAATCAGCATCCGCCAGAATGACTTGGTTTAACACATGCAGCGAGATTTCTCTAACTGTAAATATATTTTTTTTAAAACCCATGAACGGTAAAAAATTATGTGTTAGGACTTGCTTCCGGTATTGCACGCGACAATAAATTAAGGATACGTGCCAAACCTTCAGGAATAGGAGCTTCGCTGGCATGAACAGTAATTTCTATGGAGCCGCTTCTGTTCATTGAGGATTCTTCCCTTGTCTTACTCCCAACTGTTCCGCTTAAAGAAATATTTACAAACTTAGATAATGCACCAACAGTTCCGGCATTAAGGTTAGCACCCAGATCCACAGTTTTTTCGGATGTATGAATTTCGTTTATTTCATATTTAAAGTTGGTGGTTATCGAATCTATACGCAAATGTGGCACAGGAATCATTGATAATAAGGGCGCTTTGATAACCATTTCGGTACTCGCATTACCGGTGATGCCACTGGTATTTTTTGCCAATTTAAAATCAACAGTCATGGGGGTTTGAGTTCCATCTGCGTTGGTCGTTAACATACTTTGAATAAATGCCCTGGTTGCAGAAGCTGCAATTGTTTGCGCTTCTATTGCTCCTTTGAGTGGCGCAGCAATAATATATTCCAGTGGTAATGACTGGAATTCTGCTGCGGGAATGATTGTTGCTTCGTTTGCCATTTTTTTGATTTTTTTAAGAACTGAATTTATTTAATTGTGTTAATGAAGTTATATTTAATTATCAACAGTATTATTTAATTGTGTTAATGAAGTTAATAGCTTGTCTATCCCGGCAGGCATAGCCTGTCGGCTCACCTTAATAGTTATTTTTATAGAACTCTCGTCTGAGTTATCTTCTTTCATTTCATCCGAAACTTTAGATGCAAGTACACCTCTTATGCTTATCGGATCATTAATCAAATACCAGGGTCTGTGATACTCGTCAAAATTCTTTTCTTTGTCTGTTTTATCTGTGTTGGAAGCCTGCATTTGCTGGTGTTTATATATGTGGCTAACCTTAAAATCAATTTGGAAATCGGCCTGATCTATTGATAAAGGAGCCAGTGGTACCAATGATAATGCCGGTAGTCGTAATACTGCTGTTTTAGTCTCTCCCTGGAGATTTTTCGTATCTACCATAAACTCCTGCATATACAAGCGTTGTTGATCCGCAGGAACATCTTTTTTAGGCGCACCGTTTTCATCTACTTCGATATGCGGATAACCTAATTGCAGAATCATATTTAAAAACGAACGGGCTGCATGTACCTGTGCTTTTAAGAGTGATTCCAAAGGACCCGATATGAGTTGAGATAAGGATATGATTGAGCTTGCCGCCGGTCCTTCTTCAAATTCTCCGTTATATTTTTGCATTGCCATAATTTTTTTAAATTAAGATATTTTACGAATTCGAGTTTCTCTGGTATTAATTAATTCTTTATTTCTTTGTTTCTTTCCAGTCTGAATTTTGAGATCGCCAAGTAAGCCGCATGACGAGCTCGGTTTACGCCACCTAAGGGTTGATGTTCTTTTAAACAATGCCATGGTGAATAGGTTAGGTTTTCACCGAATGAATTTCGATCAGCAGTATCGAAATTTTGTTGAGGAATGCTGATTGTCGCTACTTTGATAAATTTAGATTTCCATTCTACACACATATTTTCTATTGGCATTTTATCTGCGTCTTCCTGCATTTGAACCATAAAATCAAACGTGATTGTTTTTGATTCCAAGTCGTGTTGCATCACTGTACGTAAAAAGTGCGGACTACTTTTTTCGGTTGGAGTGGAGGTATTTTTAGTAGTTGGGATAACCGAATATTTCACTGCCTGTTTGGGTTTGCCCAATCGATAAGGACTCACGCTCCAGTACTGAATCGCGAATAAATTATCATGTTTTTTTAATGAACGTAACGTACGGATAATGGCTGGCCAGTTAGTCGGGTTCAAAGCAAACACAAGCATTGATAATCCACCACCACATAAGGCTTTGATATTCTTTTTAAAGTCAGCAACTGTTGTCGACATTAAGGTTGGATAACTAACTAGTAAAAAGTCTTGTGACTGCGGCAGGACTTCATCATTGGTCAGCACTTCGCCATTCACATTTAGCAGCTTAATAGCCATGCCTCTCAAATCAGCTTTTTTGTCGTGAACAACTTTGTCGCTTCCATTGGAGTAGCGAATCCAGGCATCGTAACTTTTGCCCGGAACAAGAAATCCATATTGAAGATTTTGAGGTAATTTAGATTCAACGGTAAAAGTTGCCTGCACGCAGGCATGCATCTTAGCGTGAAACTGCCTTAAAATTTTTCCCGGGGGATAATCTCTTTCCAGGCGTTTTTTTATCACTGTTATTATTTCTTCTGTATCCCTTGTTTCATTGGGCTCGAAGTATTCTTTACCAAGTTCTTTTAAGGCCATTATTATTTTAAATAGACGATAAATATTTAAGCGCTTTAATACCCGGCATAAAGAAATAGGCGCCGCCTTTTACTGTTACAAATTCAGGAACGTTGGTATACCTGTCTCTTAATCCTTGCTGAGCAACACTGAATGTTCCGGTCATTTTAGAATTTGCGGGATGAGAGTGGTTTCCTGTTATCGGATCGCGTTCATCATAAAGGCCTTCAAACTTCGGATTGTTAACCCATGCGTTCTGAACAAATTCAAACTGCCTGCTGATATCTGCATTGATACAGATAAAATGCAATCCTCTTTCACCTTCTTTATTGGATACTTTTAAAATATCATTCGGATCCATACTGGCGGCCACTGGCTCACCATAGGACCTTCCCCTGCGCAATAGCCTGTGTTTGTTGGCAATTGCAACAGATGATTTTGAACTCATGTCCTGTGCATCTCTCGGATTGGTGCGGCGGATGTGTGATGCATAAGGACATTTTAATCCATCACCATCCGCATGACGATAACCAAAGTTATCCGAATCTTCTTTTTCCGGATTATCCTTGTCAGGACATAATGCTATGGGTGATCCGCTAGGCCAACGTCCTACCATTTTCGAAGCGAGCTTAATCATTTCATGGGTATTGCATTTTTCATTTTCCTCTCTTGTTGATTCATCCATATATTTCCAAAACTTTACTACATCTTGCTTGTATTGCCTGAGTACAATATAGCTTCCGTTTTTTCCAAGGTCTTTTAAAGCAGGCTCAAGAGCAGAATTCGACAATAGATTTTCCTTATCTGCAACTGGAGTGATAAGCGGACTGATAGGATACTGATCATATTCGTTTTTATAACCTAAAATAAATTCACCTGCTGCAACAGTATTTTCAGGCACATCCTCTCTGCCTAATCCTTTAATAGTAGGTTGAGCGATTCCATCGTGAAAGCCAAAATGTTCTTTGCGCTCTGAGAGTATGGTAGTATCAAGTTTCTTAATTTCATACAGACCATTTGCCGAAAGCTGCGACTTATGTTTATCGTAATAGGCATTCATGGATTGTTCGTTGATGCCGTATAACATTAGCAAGATGTGAACAGGTTCTGTTTTTTTTCCGCCCCATTCCCAATTAGATGGATCGCTGGTGCCATAATCACCCAAATAATCCTGTTTATGCCGGGTAAGCATGCCGTCTTCCAATTCCATCGGAAAACGGTCTAATGTATTTTCATCCAGTCCAAGGGCTTTCATCCCATCGAAAGTAAATGCCAGGTTCATGGCTGTTTCCCGGGGCTTTTCGTTACCTGTAGTTATTTCAACAGTAATTTTTTTGAGCCACTTTTTTACGACAAGAGGATCTTTAATTCCCAATAGGAGGAAGTCTGCAGCAGGCAGGTCAGAATATCCTTTTAAGATAATGCCTTGTATATCCTGCTTTTCTATATGTTCCATTTGTATTTATTTTAATGTTATAACTTGCTTAACCATTTACCCGCTTGGTGCTCGCTCATGTTGCCGTAGAGTCCGTCTCTGATTACAGAATTATGGAAAATGTTTTTCACAGTAACACTTGTATTGGCACTGTACCAAACGTTGGTGATCATCTGGAAACTCCTGGCCCAAGCCATAAAACCGTCAGCATCTTTGGCGCCTCCGAAGTACATCAGCCGGGTTTTAGGATAGCCTACTGTGTGACAAAACATGAGGGTGAGTTGTCTTCCCGCAATATTGATAAAATCGCGAAGATAATTTTCAGAATTTCCATCAAAATTACTGAGGAAGATCATTTGCTTTCCTTCGTTCACAATCAGCCATCGGGCAAAGTGAACCGTAGGGATGCCTGATAGCTTGCCTTTGCTAAACAAATAAGGTGCAAGAAAATCAGTCAACCTTAAAAGAAATAACATGGTTGCTTTTCTGACTGCTCCCGGTTTTACATTGCCCATGGCTGAAAACTGGGATTGAACAATCATAGTTTCGCGATCAACCAAGGTTCTCAAATGATTCCTATTGATTTTACAAATTACGTCTTTGGTTGTAATTTCATTGATCAGTATAAATACCATCCATACAATTACAAATGGTATGATAAGTGGCAAGAGTGCAATAAAAAGAAGGATGACCAAAATTAGTTTACCGTAAAACGAAACACTCTCTGCCAGAGATGCTTTAGGGGCAGGGTTTTTAGCCCATTCCAGCGATGGGGTCGTATTTACAAATTCAATAATTTGGTTCCGGATAAATGTGGCGTCTTTTCCTTTGAAGGCTTTCCTTTGGCTGTCAACATATATTTCAATCGCTGTACGTAAATCATTTTCATTTCGAATCTGGAGTACTGAGCGATGTCCGACACCTACGTAAAATGTTTCGGTTTTGCTGGCATTTGCTTTTAAATACTCCATTAATTTGACTGGAGAATATAATCCGTTTTCCGGGAAATCAGAACACATGGAGAATATCGCCCAAAGACCATTACCAGCTATTTCCACCAATTGATTCAAATGATTGCTGAGGGGCAGATCATAATTTGTTGTAAATGTCATACGTGCTGGAAATGGCTTGCCATAGGCATCAGTACCTTCATCAAATACTACAAAACGGGCAAAATGAATAGTGGTTAATTTTTGAAATGGGACAATGCTGTTGGTATCTATACCAGCTTTTTCCATCTCAATAAATTTTTCTCTTAGCAGTTGCTTCTTTCCGGGTTTAATTTCAACAACAATAGAAAGTGCGCCATGTTGGGCCATAGAATTATTGGTATTTAGGCAAAATGAGGTTTAAGATAAATGTCGTAAAGCGAACCGGAGAAATATGTTCCGAACGCTGTCATAATTTTCAGTTCTTCGGCTGTTGACTTAGCGTTCAATACTTTCATCGTTGTCATTTGTACAGCAAAATCAGCTGTTTCAATAACCAATATTCCTTTGCCAAGCACTGGAGAAGACTCGCTGTCTCCTTCATGAATGGTAACAAACAACGTACAGGTGTCTTTCCAAAGATCAAAGCCTTTGTCATTTCGTATTATTTTATATCCGTAGAAGTAAAATGTTTTACCTTCTTCCGAATGGATGTTCATTCTGTACTTCATCAGTTTGGTTGGTACATCTGCTTTTTCATCCACGAAAAGATTAAAGATACCATCGGAAATAGTTAACGGTTTAGACGACAGGGCAGGGGCTTTAACAACACCGGCCAGTTTCGCCTGGTGGTTATTATCCTTAAGCATAGTTTGTACATCATCAGAAATGACGGTAAGCGTAAAGTCAAAAACGGAGGCGCTTTCTTTACCTTGTTCAGCACCATTTTCGAAACTTTCTTTTTCATTGATTGAAAAGAAACCTTTCATTGTTTCGGTAAACTGGATGCCCGGTTTTTTTGCATTATCAGGTAAGTTAACGTCTTCATAGTCGTAGTTAATGGTGAAGCCATAATCTTTAGCCATCAGCTCACAAGACCTTTCAGCCAACGCAGATATGGTAATCAAAGGATTTACGCCAAGAGGCAAAGGGACGACTGCTCCATCCGAAACATAAAGTCCTTTGTGAACAACTGTTCCTTCGTTAGAAGAAAATACCTCGCCTTTATGATTCACAACACCTTTTGTAGCATCGTCTGCCATAACACAACCTCCAAGCGGATGTACAGTCATCAAATCATAATTCATTACTTTGGTCCAGGTGGGATTGGTGATATATTCACCGCCAATTGCTTTGGTTGCCGCTCTCAAATTGGCATCAACCTTATTAAAGATGGGTTGTTTACCAACGCCCGGCCAATCGATTTTTAAGTGGTCGTTTTCCAGTTTCATTTTTCCATTGCCATCGTCATGTGTCATCACCAAAAAGGCTTGGGTATTATTCATAGCCCCATGATAAGCGCCTCTGAAAATACTCACTAATTCACGCCCTTTCTTTTTCAGTGAATCAGCAAAATTTTTGTCGTCACTTTTTCCGAATAATTTAGAAATAGTCACCATCGAACCAGTGATGGTGCTGGCCAAAGATCCAGGAACATTTCCATCTTCTATAACCATCCCGTTTTCTAATACCGGTTGTTCACGCAAATCAATTACTGAAGTGATGCATGGCCCTACCGGAGCTACTTTACCACCGGGAGTGTTGGTGCCAAAGCCGACTGTATTTACAGGAACATCGCAATTGTACCCGAAGCCAAGAACATCACCATTTCCGGTAAAACGATTACCTAGTTTGTCCGATACAGTAAGTCCTTTTTCTTTCGAACGTAAAAGTATTTCCGTGCTTCCCAATGAACCTGCTGCGACTACAACAATATCGGCGGTAACGAAAAGAGGGGCAGCATCAAATTTTTCGCTCTCTGCATTTTGTATTTTATAATGGACGGCCCATTTGTCATTTGCTCTGCTAACATGTTTAACAGATACTTCAGTGAAAATTTCTGCACCATGATTTTTAGCATCCGGTAAATAATTCATTAAAGTTGTATTCTTTGCGCCGTAGTTGCAACCGGTCATGCAATCTCCACAGAGTTCACATTTGTATTGATCTACACCGGCATTATTTTTTCTGTTTTCAAACGTTACGTTGATGTCTAAATATCGAAAAGCGTTACTCTTTCCCATACCTTGGGCCGACAATTTCATCGCTTCGGATTTAGGCAGTTTGGGATACCCGTTTTTTCCTTCCGGATATTGATTCGGCTGAAGCATATTTTTTGCACGCTCCAGTCCTCTCCAAAAAGATTCAGGATCATTTCTAAGAGCAGATGGCCACTCTTCTTTTTTCATGACTCTTTCTTCAGGAGGCAATGATACATTGGCGTTAACAAGCGATGTTCCTCCAAGACCGCAACCAACGTAAACGCTGATGTCATCATTCATATGAAAATCAAACAATCCTGTTTTAGAACCAATATGTTTTCCCTTGGCAGTAAATTGCATTTCTTTCAATGCATCACCTGTGGTTTTGGGATATTCTCCCGGTAAAAATTCCTTGCCCCGTTCAAGGAGGCATACTTTTTTTCCGGCTCTTGATAAACGGGAAGCTGTAATACTGGCGCCATAACCTGAACCAATAACGATTATATCGTAATGATTTTTAATGTCGGCAATGGGTGATGATAGGCGTTTGAAGTTCATCTTTTATGGATTTTAGTTTAGTTTAACAATGATAGGCTCGTCAATAAGTTCTGGTTGTAATGGATGATCTGTTTTGAAACCATCTTCTGAGCTTTTCCACTTCGCAATATTTTTAACGCCGATCGGGAAAATGGTCAATACATCATCTTTAATTTTCATTCGTAAAAAGTTTTTATAGCCTTCTATTTTCATAGAAGAAAAAGCTTCATTATCATGTATCTTAAATAAAAGATTGGATAGTAATAAATAGAAACCTACGAGAACTCCTGACAGCAAACCTCCCAAAAAGAATATTTCCAGCGCAAGCGTAATGTTCATTAAAGGTTTAATGGAAATATGTAAAATAGTATAATTGAAATAAGGGAAAAACAAAAGCAATCCGAACATTAAGCAAACATGTAACAGGCCATGGATAGCGCCTAGCAAGCCTATCTTATCAGATTTGTAGGAGGCAGTGTCAGTAAACTTCCAGAAACCAAGTATCAATGTTAGAATAATTATTAGTGTAACAGGGTTATAGGACAATGCTTTCGTAAACATATTGGCAATATGATGCCAATCGGATAGTCCAAACACCCGTATTTCCTCAATAATATTTAGTCCGCTGATACCGCTTGATATGTAAACTCCCCATACAAATAATAAATAAATGGAAGCCATAAATAATCCGAAAGACCAATTGTAATAGGGAAATAAGACAGCTCCGAATGTCAATTTTTGTGAATCTGATTTTTCAGGGAATGTTTTTTTAAGAGAAAAAACTCCTTCTCTAAGATTGACTAATATTTCAGGCAGGTTATGCGTAGGGTGTAAAAATGCTCCTCCTCCGCCTGCCGTTATTTTATGCAGCACACTGTCTTTTGTATTTTGGATATAATGCGCATAATGATGTGTATCGCCGGAAATAGAAACGAGAAGTTTCATTTTTTTCTCTTCAATAAACCAGGATTCAAAAACACGTAAATTTTTGTAGGATGAATCATTTCTTACGGACGTATTGTATACCCAGCTTGGTTCCGCTGTGCAAAGAATTATATTATTTCCGGGTTGCATATAATCCGAAGATACTTTATCAAAGTAGTCCAATTGAGGTTTGTCAATATCTGCTTCCAGCTGAATATCAATGGCCCACAACCAGGTATTTTCGGTAACTTTGATGGCGAAGTAGCTCCTGTTTTGTTGCGTGCGCCAGTTGCCTACGGCCCTGTTTTGACAAAACAACTTAATGAAACTGGAAAGACCGTCATACCAATCATGATTACCGGGTATCGCAAACAGATGATCTTCCGGCACATTTTGATCGCGGGGAAATGCAGCGCTAAAAGGTCCGACAAATTTATTTTGATAAGTTTCCCTCGTTGCAACGGGGTAAACCTGGTCGCCTCCGAGCATTAGTATCTTCGACTTTGGTAAGTCAAACTCACTTTTTTTATTACCTACTTCTTTCACCTGAATTTTTTTTTGCGAAATCAAATGAGCCATGGTATAGGTGGAGTTAAAACCATCACCCGTATCAGCCATGTAATCAATCCATAATTCTTTCTCATGGCTATAGTCATATACCTTGAAAGAATTTACGGCTGCTATCGTTTCCCGTTTATCTGCATAAGCGCCAAAAACGGAAGATAAAATGGCCTTCGTGGCTGTGCTGGCAAGCTGTTTTACGTCGAACCAGCCTACCATTTTTTGAGGCTTAAAGTTTTCCATACGCTGACAATTTAGATTCAAGCCTATAAAAAAATAAATCAAAAATACTATGACAAAAATCAAAAAACGTGGCAAAATTATAAAATTATATTTCTGATACAAGGTAAATTTTGTGTAATTTTTATCATGTGTCAAATTATGTAGAATAATGGATGAAAAAGTTCAAATTCTTCTTTAAACCAATCACTTAGGAAAACAAAATAGTGTTAACGACGCGTAATGAGTGAGATCTCATGGTTTAGAATCAATAAATTACAAATAAAAAAAACTTGTTTTGTTGTTGGCTGGAAATTTATTCTTTATTACTGCTGCGAGAGTTCGGGGATTTACCTCTACAGAATACAAAAAGCATTGTGGATGACAACATGCATGTATTTGGGAAGAGGAGTACTGGATTTTAATACACTAGTGTTCGAAACACAATGAAACTCTTGTTAGATATAAATTACGCTAATGTTTCTTGTCATTTAATTTAGAGAACTTGTATTTCAATTT
>OLLH01000144.1_pt1 | contig 19294 bp, 17 predicted proteins | sample 1604451 | NCBI WGS metagenome assembly OLLH01 (sample SAMEA104055714, study PRJEB20765) | soil metagenome | isolation source: soil
CCATCTGTTATGTTTATGTAAGCAGGTAGGTTTCCATCAAAATCAAGTAGTGTGTGCATTTTAACAGCGCCCTTCGCTGTCTTATATTTTGCCCCACTACTGTCCAACCTTAACTAAAACAAATTCAGTTGGTTATGGTTTGTGTTTTCTATTTTTTGTAATTCAATTTCTTGAAACGCTTGTTTTATCGGTATTTTCTCAAAAACACAAACACTTAATTTTTGTAATAAAGTGTAGAGTGAATGCTCTGAATTTACTCTTTTTTTAATGATGGCAATTAAAACGTAAACACTTACAGCAATCGATATTTGTGTGTGAACAGCATTTCTACTTGTTCCAAAAAAAGATTTAATTTTCAAGTGTTGTTTTATCCATTTAAAGAATAATTCAAATTGCCAACGTTGCTTGTATAATGTGGCTATCATTGTTGCATCTAATATTTTATTGTTTGTGATAAACACATAAGTGGTTTTTGAAATGCTATCGTAATATTTTATTCTTCGTATTTTTTCAGGATATTTTTGATATGCTTTTTTTCTTTTTAAAATTCCAATTTGGTCACAAATTATACCTGTTTCTTTTTTTACCTGACTTGAATATTGTCGAGTGTAACTAAAATTATCCTTTGCTCTCGTTATCCAAAATGCTAAGGCTTGATGAATGTTATATAATCTTTCAAAATCAACATACCCTTTGTCCATCACATAGTATGCACCTACTTCAATAGGCAGAATATCTAACATATTTACATCGTGTACACTTCCATCTGTAATAAATAACCATACTGGAATATTCCCTTGCAAATCAAGTAACGTATGCGCTTTTATTGCTGCTTTTGTTGTGCGAAACTTTGCCCAAGGAAACAATGCCAAACACAAATCAATGGTTGTACTATCAAACGCATAAACGGTGACATCCAAATCTTTCAAAAAATCATTGTTGTTTTGGTAAAGTTTTCGTGCGGTAACAATAAGCTGCTGCGTTAATTCTGCATATATTTTCCAATCTCTGCTTTCGTTCCAATAAGCCAAGGTTGATTTTGCAACTTTACTTTTTATTCCGCAATGATATAATTTATTCGGCACTGTTCTCAAGCAAGTTTCAATATCACGAAGACTTTCACGCTGTGTAAGCTGAGCAAATACCATACAGACATATTATTCCCAGCAACTAAATTCTTGAGCCTTATAATTGCCTTGATACTTTTCTACCAATTTATCAAACTCATATTTTGGCACAATCCAGTACTTGTGCTAAAAGCGTTTTTACCTTTATTCATCAATTTTAGATTTTATCCTATAAATTGAAATCAAAAAATCAAAGAACTATTATCAAAATCAATTATATGCTATGTTACAGCTCTTTTATTATCTTCACAGTTGGACAGTAGTGATGCAATCATTTCTGTCGGTTACAGAATAAAATCAACTGTAGCTACCCGTTTTCGCCAGTGGGCTACACAGCACATCAAAGAATATATTGTAAAAGGTTTTGTGTTGGATGATGAACGACTGAAAAATCCCGATTTGCCTTTTGATTATTTTGAAGAACTGATTAAACGCATTCAGGACTGGGTTAAGCCCGTATTTTTATTTATACCTTTGCCAGGTAACAGGAGCATTTAGCTCGAATATTTATAAGTACTTTTCTTAAATTTACACGCCGACAGAACAAGACTTGAATGAAACATATCTTAACAGCCCTACTAACCTTAGTCTTTTTTGCCTGTAACCAAGAGAAAGACAGGAATCAAATTTTACAAAACCGCATTGATAGTTTGGAGAAAAAAAAATCCGACACTTATAAACCCGGGTTTGGAGAATTTATGAGCTACATACAGACACATCATTCCAAACTTTGGTTTGCAGGACAAAATCAAAATTGGAAACTGGCCGACTTTGAAGTTCACGAAATAATGGAAGCAATTGCAGACATTCAAAAATTTCAGACCGAAAGAAAAGAAAGTCAAATGATAGGACGGCTTAATCCTGCAATAGACAGCGTTAATAATGCCATCCAACAGAAAAGTCCTTTGTTATTTAAACGCAGTTTTGTCCTCTTAACAAATACTTGCAACAATTGTCATCGTGCAACAAACTTTGAATTTAATGTTGTGAAAATTCCAGAAACTTCACCTTTCAGTAATCAGGATTTTAGATTGAATGAGCCAAAGTAACCTTTAGCTCGAATATTTATAAATACTTTTCTTAAATTTACACTGTAAACATGAATATCATAATACTACTTGGATTGTCTGCAGCATGCTGTACTACCATTTCTTTTTTGCCACAGGCTATTAAAACCATTCGAACAAAAGACACTTCAGGTATATCGTTATCGATGTACTCGCTTTTTGCAATCGGAACATTACTTTGGTTTTTATACGGGATATTTACTAATAATATTCCGGTCTATATTGCTAATGGAGTAACATTGGTTTTTGCGATGATCATTCTCGGGTATAAAATAAAATATAAATAAGTTAGTCAGGTGCGGATGTTCCAAAAAGAGTGAAGAAGTTTACATTATTCTTTAGTTCCTGCGCCCGGCTCGGCCGAATACGCAAACAAGTTAAATCGTAGCTGATGGTTGATTTGTGTGTTTGATTTTTGCGTATTGTAATCTCACCCCAATGTTATCATATCGGTGTTTTGGGTTATTTTTTTTATTTCCATTAAGGAAATTACAACAACTTATTTATTTTAATATCTTTGGCAAAGTTCAGCGCGAAGCATGGTTTAGTGCAACTCAGTTAAGCACGACCTTGCAGGTATGCGCCTAACTTCTCCACTATAGCCAATGCTTAAAACAACATATATATAAATTTATGAGAACAGCAGCGTTATCGGTTTTATTTTTTCTATTCACTTTTTCGTCACAAACTCAAAATGAAAACAGTGCAGTGGAAAAAGTTACCGGAAGAATTATTGACTCTCTATCAGGTCAGCCCATTGAGTATGCAACAATTGGTTTGCTAACGCAAGGTGAAAATAAAATGTAGTATTACCTTTGCAGCGTGATTTTAAATTGTTAAATTATGAAATGGCTTATACTTTCACTTGGTATTTTGTTTGAGATTATTGCTTTGGTTTTTATGAAAAAATCAGAAGGTTTTACGAAACTTGCACCAATTCTATTTGTATTTTTATTTTATTCGCTTGCTTTAGCTTGCCTTATACTTGTGTTAAGAAAAATGGATACAAGCGTCGCTTATGCTATATGGGCAAGCGCAGGTATTTTTATAATGGCATTAGTAGGCATAATTTGGCTTAACGAACCGGTTACCATCATAAAAGTAGTTTCTATGTTGCTTATTTTATTGGGAGTTATTGGATTAGAATTTTTTGATTAAGAAAAACAATTAAACTATGCAGGTATTTTTGACAGGAGTTACAGGGTTTTTAGGCGGAGAATTGCTGGTAGAATTAGCAAAGAAAGCAGAAATAAAAAAGATTTTCTGTTTACTGAGAGCAGCAAACGAAGAACAAGCCTTTATAAGAATAAAAAAGGTTTTTGATATACATGGTGATTATTTTGACCCGGAAAAAATAATTCCTGTTATCGGAGAGCTAACCGATGAACAGCTTGCGAAAAAATTGATTAGCAATCATCAATTAAATGAGATTGACACAATTATACATTCTGCGGCAAACACTTCATTCTCAAAAATATATGACACCATAGTAGAAAAAACCAATATCGGGGGAACCCAACATTTATTGGAATGGTCTAAAACATTAGAAAATTTAAAGCTGTTTACCTATGTGGGAACTGCAACAATTTGTGGCGCAACAGTCAAAGACTGTGTTGTTACCGAAGATATGTCTCCAAATTTGTCTGCCAAACATCTTGTAAGATATTCCTATACAAAAATGATGGGAGAACTTCTTCTGAAAAATTATCTACCCGAGGATAAAATTTTAGTAGTCCGGCCATCAATCATTATGGGAGATACAAGGGCATGGGTGCCACGGTCGTTTGTAATTTTATGGGCATTGGCCACCCTTAACGAATTAAGACTTTTTCCCGGTAATGCCGATAGTAATATTGATATCGTACCAATCGATTATGCTGCTCGTTCAATTATTGAGCTGGTATTAAATAAAAAGCGGAAATATAGTGTTTATCATATTTCATCAGGCAAGGCTTCTGCCACAACTCCTGAATTGGCAACTAATGCCATTAAAGATTTATTTCCTGAAAAACCCGATTTTAAATTTGTTTCTAAAGGCTTGCTGATTGAGATGAAGAAATGGTCAAAAGACATTACATTGATTAATAAACAAAGCCATTTGTATCAATACAGGGAATATCTGGATTATTGGATTAACAATTTTGACGATATTGCCAAATTAAGAATACTGTTTTATGCCTTAGACCCTTATATTAACTTTATCGAACTAGGGCAAATTTTTGATAACACCAGATTACTTGAAGATACAGAGATGGGATATTCAATTCCTGCTCACACATACCTAAGAAATTCCGGAAAATATATTAAATCAATCAATATATTCGAAGGTGCAATCGACCCTTGATTCAAAAAATAGAAATTACCGAAGAAAGATTAATGTGCCAATTTGAAAATGTTCTAACCCCCAACTGCAATACATTTTCACATTTGGTAAATTAAATTGTTTCTCCATGCTGAGTAATGTCCAGCCCAATCTCTCTTTCTTCTTGAGTTGCTTTCAAGGGAGATATTAAATCAGTAATTTTTAAAATCAACAATGATCCAAAGAATGAAAATGGAACGACCACACCTACTGCAATTAGCTGGCTTTTAAAAAGTGAAGGATTTCCTAAATACCATCCATCCGCGCCTCCAGAATTAATCACTTTACTTGCAAAAATACCAGTAAGTAACATGCCCACTACCCCGCCAATTCCATGACATGGGAAAACATCTAAGGTATCATCAATGGTAGATTTTGAAGTCCATCCAATTATTAAGTTACTAATTATGCTCGCTGCAAATCCAATAAACAAACTAATAGGAATGCTAACGTAACCTGCAGCCGGAGTGATGGCAACAAGCCCTACAACAGCGCCAATACAAAAACCCAGCGCTGATGGTTTTTTTCCTCTTACTGTATCAAAAAACATCCATCCGAGACCAGCAGCAGCAGCAGCGGTATTTGTTGTAGCAAAAGCAGTCGCAGCTAAGCTATTCGCACCGTAAGAAGATCCTGCATTAAAACCAAACCAGCCAAACCACAACAAACCTGCTCCTAATAAAACCAAAGGAATATTGGCAGGAGAACTTTCTGATTTTCCCGATTCTTTTTTCCCTAAATAAATGGCTGCCGCAAGAGCAGAAAAACCTGATGCAATTTCAACAACTGTCCCTCCGGCAAAATCAAGAACTCCCTTTTTAAATAAAAACCCGTCAGGATGCCAAACCCAATGTGCTATAGGGGCATAAATAAACAGACTGAATAAACAGACAAAGAGAATATAGGAAGTAAAGCGAATTCTTTCAGAAAAAGATCCCGCAATAACTGCCGGTGTTATAACAGCAAATTTTATTTGAAATAAAGCAAAAACAACAAAAGGAATTGTTGGAGCAAAAGTCCAAGGTTTAGCTTCGAGAACATTATGAAACATAAAATAAGATGTTGGGTTTCCAAAAAAACCGTTTACAGAAGGACCGAAAGCTATGCTAAAACCAACAACAACCCATAAAGCACTAATAACCCCCATGCATATAAAACTTTGCAACATGGTAGAAATAATATTTTTAGAGTTTACCATCCCTCCATAAAACAAGGCAAGACCAGGGGTCATCAACATCACTAAAGCAGTTGATGTGAGCATCCAGGCAATGTCACCCCCATTGGTCCCTTCTGTATTGATTGTATTAGGTAAATCAGGAAATATTAAGCAGGCTATACTGATAACAATGAGTACAATAAATGGAACAACCGACAATCTCCTCTTCAACGACATACTTTCTTCCTTTAAACAAAAATAAATTTTTCAAATAACAGGTTGCAAATATAGATGTCATTTTTTAAAAACAAAAAGAAATTATTTTTGGAATCGGAATTCTAAAGGAGGGTAATTAAAAAAATATTCTTTTTTTTGAGATTATTAATAAGAATAAAAAAAGAATTCTTGTTAATCCGAAAAAATAACAAGAACTCTTAGAAAAATTCAAAAACTAAACCAAATAAAAATTATATTTCTTCCCCATGTTGAGTAAGATCCAAACCAATGCTCCTTTCTTCTTCACTAACACGCAATGGAGAAATCATATCTGTAATTTTTAAAAGTAACAAAGAACCAAAAAAGGCGAATGCAACAACTCCAACTAAGGCTATTAAATGCTGAGTAAATAAACCAGTACCTCCACCATTAAACCAACCATCTACCGCAGCAGCATTTATAAGTTTACTTGAAAATAGTCCGGTCATTAACATACCAGTCATACCTCCAATACCATGACAAGGAAATACGTCTAACGTATCGTCCAATTTTGATTTAGCTCTCCAGCTAACAACCAAATTACTAATGATACTTGCAGCAGTTCCCATGAAAAGACTGATTGGAATACTAACAAATCCGGCAGCAGGGGTAATGGCAACTAAACCAACCACAGCTCCAATACAGAAACCAAGAGCAGTAGGTTTTTTTCCTCTTACTGTATCGAAAAACATCCAAGCGAGACCAGCAGCTGCTGCTGCTGTATTTGTAGTTGCAAAAGCAGATGCAGCTAAACTATTAGCTCCTAATGCAGAACCTGCATTAAAACCGAACCAACCAAACCATAATAAACCGGTACCTAACAATACGAATGGAATGTTTGCCGGAGTACTAACTTCCGTACCATCTTTCTTTTTACCTAAATAGATGGCGGCAGCTAAGGCAGCACAACCGGCAGAGATATGCACTACAGTTCCCCCGGCAAAATCCTCCACTCCTCTTTTAAACAACCATCCATCCGGATGCCATGCCCAATGTGCTATTGGAGAATAAATAAATATACTGAACAAACAAACAAATAAAACATAAGAAGTGAATTTTATTCTTTCAGAGAATGAACCTGTAATTAAAGCCGGTGTGATGATGGCGAACTTTAATTGAAAAAGAGCGAACAACACGAAAGGAATGGTTGGGGCTAAAGACCAAGGCTTAGCTTCCAATACTCCATTGAACATAAAAAAAGAAAGTGGATTTCCGAAAAGACCATGGAATGAGGTGCCAAAGGCAATACCAAATCCAACAACAACCCATACAATACTAATTATGCCCATACAAATAAAACTTTGCAACATGGTAGAAATAATGTTCTTTGAATTTACCATTCCGCCATAGAATAGTGCTAAACCCGGAGTCATAAGCATCACCAATGCTGTAGATGTTAACAACCAGGCAACGTCTCCTGAATTGATTCCGTCAGAAACAATACTGGCGGGCAATCCGGGATAAAACAATGCTAAAATACAGATAGCAATCAGCACTATAAAAGGGAGTTTTGATAATTTACTTTTCATATGATTGTTTTGTTGTTAATTTAGTAAGTAGCCATTATATAGAATAAATTGTTTTGTTGTTAAAATTTTAAAAATAAGAATGATGCCCGAATCGGACACCACTCTTATTTTTAAAATCTAAAGGTCTATAAGGGATATTTCTCGTACCACACACTCCATTCTGACAGACAATTATTTTTTATCTTGATAAAGGCGTTTCTGCATTTTTATCCATTTTTATACCAGCATATCCTTCTGATCCCATTTCAGGAAAATCCAAACCATCAAGTTCAACTTCAGGTTTCACTCTATTACCAACAAGTTTATCAAGTAGTTTAAAAACAATCCATCCTGCGATACCAACAAAAATTACGTTTGTAAGAACTCCTATTGATTCAGCAACAAATTGTCCAGCATCACCATAGAATAGTCCGGTAACTGTACCTTTCACACCATTCAATCCATCACCATAAGTACCATCGGCAAATAAACCAAGAGCTAAACATCCCCAAATACCATTTGCACCATGAACTGCTACAGCACCTACCGGATCATCAATTTTTAATTTTTTTTCTACAAAAAATGCAGCTTCGACTACTATTACGCCAGAGATTAATCCAATGACAAGAGCAGCTCCAGGAGATACGAATGCACAAGGGGCCGTGATTGCTACCAGACCTGCCAATAAACCATTACACATCATACTAACATCGGGTTTATTGCCTCTTACAAACCACATCCATAAAGTAGCAATAAGAGCTCCACCACAAGATGCAATCATAGTATTGAATGCTACTACTGTGAATCGCAAATCTGTTCCAGCTAATGTAGAACCTGAGTTAAAACCGAACCAGCCGAAAGCCAACACTAATGTACCGAGAACAGCCATCGGTATGTTATGCCCTGGTATTGCATTGGGAGATCCATCCTTGTTATATTTCCCTATCCGTGGACCTATCATCTTTGCACCAACGAAAGCCAGCACACCACCAGTTAAATGCACAACCGATGATCCGGCAAAATCAACATGACCGTGACCAAGACCAAAGTTACTACCTAATGCAGCTAACCAGCCACCTCCCCATACCCAGTTACCATAAAACGGATAAATGATACCGCCAACAATAAAACCAAAGATTGCGAATGATGCAAATTTCCAACGTTCAGCCATTGCACCTGTAGGAATTGTAGCTGCTGCATCCATAAATACTACTTGGAATAAAAAAAATCCAAGAACAGCTACATCGTAGGTACCGCTCATAAAAAATCCTTTGGCACCAAATAAACCAAAACTATGACCGAAAAGAGTCAAACTAAATTCATTATTTAACCCATCGAAACCGCCTAAAGTTCCTAATGCACCCACCCCGCCAAACATAATTGCAAAGCCACATACATAAAAGGCCAACATTCCGGCCGGGTATACAAACAAGTTCATCGCCATAGTATGGGCAACATTCTTTGCACGTGTAAAACCCGTTTCAACTAGAGCAAATCCTGCCTGCATGAAGAATACTAAGAACCCTGCCATTAAAAGCCAAACCAGATTAATAGAAATTTTATTTTTTCCAACCTGATTTGCAACTTCGTCTAATGTGGGCTTTCCGGCTGTTGCAGCTGATATATCTGAAATAGTTCCGGTTGTATTGCCGCTTGGGTCAGGCATTCTTGCTTCTCCTGCTTCTGCATATCGTACAGTCCCAATGGTCAGTGCGAATGCTACTACGAAAAAAATTATTATTTTAGTCATTGTATTTAAGTTTTAAATTAGTTAATTTTTTATGGTCTTCTTTATTGTTTATTGTCACCAGGTCCGGCTGTAGAAGCATCACCACGCGCACCATTACTGATTCTGACTGATTCTTCAACATTATAGGTGAATATCATTCCATCGCCCACCACACCGGTATATGCGGCTTTTTCGAGACATTCAATTGTTTTTTGAACATTGACATCACGCAACACTATGGATATTAATATCCTTGGGATATATTGAGTGTCATAAACTGTTCCCCGGTAGATATGATGACCACGCATAATTTCGTTTCCTACTCCGGATGCTTCCCAGTATGAGAAAAAATCAATACCGATTTTTTTAAGCTCAATTTTTACATCCTCAAATTTTGAGTTTCTGATAATTGCTTCAATCTTTTTCATAGGATTCTGTTTTTAATTATAAATACTAAGAGAATTAAAATTTGTAGATAGCAGCTAAACCTATAGTAGTTTGGGAAGTTTTACTGAATAAGCCTTTATCGTCCATAAATTGTTGAACATTATTTGTATTTAAAGGATCAGCTGCTTTTGCAAATGAATCCATTCTTAATTCAGGTTTTAACAATAAATGGCCATCGGCTAAAGTAATGTTGGCAGTCAACGTAATGGAGGAAACACTTGTTCCACCATATTTGTTTACGTTAGCTGTGCTTGATACAGATCCAGATCCTGGGGTTATATTTGTCAAACCTCTGACACCTGAAGTATTATCAAACATTTCAGCACGAATACCCAACCCAAATTTATCAGTAAATGCATAGTTGGTATACAAGGCAGCACCACTCCATGATCTTGTAGTATCCTTGCCAGAAACAAGAGCAACGTTTGACCTACCTTGGTACTCACCGCTTTGCATTCCGTAAGCCGCATTTAAACCAACAAAGAACTTGTCTGTTACTTGGTAGCCTGTGGTCAAGTCAAACAACTGGTAAAAAGCTGAAGTATCGTTTCCTGGATTTGCTTCATTGCTACCGATGTAGTTAATGTACACAGTCCATTTGTCTTTAGGAGAAAGAAATACTTGAGCAATAATTCCTTTAGATCTGTTGTTATCATACAAATTATCTACGTTATTAACAACACCCGCCATTATAGCAAATTTATCCGAAACCGCATAATTCGCTTTTACCCCTATATGGTAGAAAGGACCGTTATTGAATAAGTTGGATAGAGAATAATTATAATTTACCGGAGCATCAATTACTTCATATCCGATATGTGTTCCGAACTGCCCCGCAGTAAAAGTTAATTTATCTGTCGCTTTATAATCGAAGTAGGCTTGTTTAATAGCTAAAGCCGTAGAACCATAACCTTTTCCAAGAGGACCAACAACGTTTCCATATTGACCTAAATCTGCATTTGGACCAAAAGTTAAATCAACAACGACATCAGACTTTTTATTTGAATAACCAAATTTTGTTTGTACCAACCCCAATCCAAAAGTTCCGGCCTTTTGGTCGAAAGCTCTTGCAGTTCCAGAAATACCTAAATTATCCCGGGATTTCGGACTATTCAAGTTTCCAAAATAATACGAGTCAATGTAACCCGAGAAAGTAAACGGGCTTTTTGCTGCGGTTGAGTCTGCTGCTCCTGCGAATGACATCGCTGAAATTAACATTAAACCAGCGCTTAAATAAGTTGCTTTTTTCATGTTGTTTAAGTTTAATTTTTTAATGGTTGATTAATTCGAAGGCAAAGGTTGAAAATAAAATTACAACAAACAAAATAAAATCATGATTTTTTTCAACATATCCCCCATTTTTTAGTGTTAATTATAATTTTTATGTTGTTTTTTTTAAAATTATGTTATTTTTTCATCTGTTTTTTTAATATTTATTCATTTTGATGTTTTTTTATGATTGTTTTTTTATGATTATTGAAAAAATGACTATTGTTCAAAAAAAAAGCATTTTTTTTATTTAATACTGAAAAATTAAGGGGGACTTTAAAATATTATTGGTTCTATATTATTATGAATTGGATCAATTTATATGCTAACCGATAATTTTTAGTATGTATCCCGCATAGAACCATAGTAGCAACATTCTGGTTTACATAAAAAAGAAAATTTGTCTTCTTAAAAAAATTCTTTACATTCGCAGCATATTATGTACGCTTATTTGCTATATATACAAATGCAATCAGTTAAAACCCTTCTATTAGTCAGTGTGGAAAACGTCTCGTTTATCTGTGAACGCCGGGAGAATGGGTTATAATAAAAAACCTTGTCAAGCTTTAAGAGCCATTCTCAACGAGGATGGCTCTTTTTGTTTAATAAAATGAATAGACTAACAAAAAAACTTATACTCACTATTCAATATTATCTATAAAAAACGATCTACTCTTATTTATTATATGGAAAAAAAATTGAACAAATACAGCTCTAAACTTACTCAGGACGAAAATCAACCTGCTTCGCAAGCCATGTTATATGGTACCGGCTTTACTGATGCCGATATGAAAAAAGCCCAGGTGGGTATTGCAAGTACCGGCTATGAAGGCAACACTTGTAATATGCATTTGAACAAATTAGCATTGCATGTAAAACAAGGAGTGATAGATAGTGGTCTCGTAGGGCTGATATTTAATACTATTGGAGTAAGTGATGGAATGTCGATGGGAACGAATGGAATGTCTTATTCCCTGCCGTCAAGAGATATCATAGCTGATTCTATTGAAACAATTGCAGGAGCTCATTATTATGATTCTTTGGCAACTGTTGTCGGGTGCGATAAAAATATGCCCGGTGCATTAATTGCGATGGGTCGTTTAAACCGACCGTCTATAATGGTGTATGGTGGCACAATCCATTCCGGAATGTATAAAGGTGAAAAGTTAAATATTGTTTCTGCATTTGAAGCATTAGGAAAAAAATATGCTGGCACTATATCTGAAGAAGATTTTAAAGGTGTGATAAAAAATTCTTGTCCCGGTGCAGGTGCATGTGGGGGTATGTATACAGCCAACACCATGGCGTCTGCAATAGAAGCGATGGGTATGAGTCTTCCTTATAGTTCTTCTGCTCCTGCAACAAGCGAAAAGAAAAAACAAGAGTGTTTAAGTGTTGGAAAAGCGATGATCACCTTGCTCGAAAAAGACATCAAACCCAGTGACATCATGACATATGATGCGTTTGTGAATGGAATAATCGTGGCGATGGTATTGGGAGGATCTACAAATCTGGTCCTGCATTTTATTGCTATGGCAAAAGCAGTCGGAGTAAAACTTACACTTGCCGACTTCCAAAAATTAACAGATCGTACGCCTCTTCTTGCCGATTTAAAACCAAGTGGTAAATATATGATGGAAGATCTGGACGCTATTGGTGGTGTTCAATCCATCATGAAAATGTTGTTACGCGAAGGCATGATCAATGGAGATTGTTTAACTGTAACCGGCAAAACAGTAAGAGAAAATCTGGAATCTGTTGCTGAATTACCTGCAGGTCAGAATATAATAATGCCATTGAGCAATCCGATTAAAAAAACAGGACATCTGCAAATTCTATTTGGTAATATTGCCACGGGAGGTTCCGTTGCTAAGATCACAGGAAAAGAAGGTGAAAAATTTGAAGGACCTGCCAAAGTATTTAATTCAGAAGAAGAATTAAATGCAGGTATTCTTGCAGGAAAAGTAAAAGCGGGAGAAGTGGTCGTCATTAAGTATGTCGGACCTAAAGGCGGACCTGGCATGCCGGAAATGCTAAAACCTACTGCGTTAATTATCGGAGCAGGATTAGGAAATTCCGTAGCGTTAATAACAGATGGCCGGTTTTCCGGTGGAACGCATGGATTTGTTGTAGGACATATCACTCCTGAAGCACAAGATGGTGGCACTATTGCTTTGGTAGAAGATGGAGACATCATTACTATTGATGTGGTAAACAACAGCATGAATGTGAAACTATCAGCCGAAGAATTGAAAAACAGAAAAAGCAAATGGGTGGCTCCTCCTATCAAAGTAACAAAAGGAATGCTTTATAAATATGTTCAACTGGTTTCATCAGCTTCAGAAGGCTGTGTTACAGATGAAAAAAAATAAAAATAAATGGCAACAACTGATTTGAAATCTACAGTTATGGCGCAAGATACAACGCAAAAAAACAAAGACCCTAAAAAGAAAATTAATGGTTCAGAAGCAATTATACGTTCTTTAATCGAAGAAGGTGTGTCGACAATATTCGGTTACCCCGGCGGTGCTATCATGCCCGTGTACGATGCATTGTATGATTTTCAGGATCAAATAAAACATATTCTGGTGCGTCACGAACAAGGCGCCAGTCATGCAGCCGAAGGATATGCGTGGATGACAGGCAAACCGGGCGTTTGTCTTGTTACATCCGGTCCCGGGGCAACGAACCTTATTACCGGCATCGCAGATGCTATGATTGATTCTATCCCAATGGTATGCATCATTGGCCAGGTAAAAAAATCTTTACTGGGTACTGATGCTTTCCAGGAGGCAGATGTAATGGGTATCACAATGCCTATTACAAAGTGGAATTATCAGATTACCGATCCTGATGAGATTCCCGCAATTATAGCGAAGGCATTTTATATAGCACAATCCGGCAGACCCGGACCAGTGGTATTGGATATTACGAAAAATGCACAAATAGATTTTTTGACTAAAGAGTATACATACGAAAAATGTACAAAGGTACTCAGCTATAAGCCAAGAGCGGTTCCAAGAATGGAAGCCGTTGAACGTGCTGCTGAACTCATCAACAATGCCAAAAAACCTTACTTATTAATTGGTCATGGAATATTGATTTCAAAAGCAGAAAAAGAAGTCACAGAATTTATTGAAAAAACAGGTATTCCGGTAGCCAGTACTTTATTAGGCCTTGGAGCCATGGATGCCGATCATCCATTGTATGTAGGGATGCTGGGTATGCATGGGAACTATGGTACGAATATGTTAACCAATCAATGCGATGTTCTTATTGCCATTGGTATGCGTTTCGATGACAGGGTAACCGGAGAACTTTCTAAATATGCTAAACAAGCACGGGTAATTCATGTTGATATTGATCCTACTGAAATAGATAAAAACATTAAAGCTGAAGTACCCATCGTTGCGGATGCTAAAGAAGCATTAAAGGCTTTGATTCCTTTGGTAAAGAAAAACGAGCATGCTGAATGGCTTAATGAATTCAGAAAGTGTGATGCTATTGAATATGAAAAGATTATCAAACATGAAATTTTTCCTGAAGCGGGAGAAATAAAAATGGGCGAAGTAATCCGTATGATCTCTGAAAAAACCAAAGGTGAAGCGATCATGGTTCCTGACGTTGGACAACACCAGATGATAGCAGCCCGATATTATAGATTTAAAAAGAGTGACAGCTGGGTTTCTTCCGGTGGCCTGGGTACCATGGGATTCTCTTTACCAGCTGCATTTGGCGCTAAAGTAGCCTGTCCCCACAGAGAAGTTATAGCGATTATCGGAGATGGTTGTTTTCAGATGACACTGCAAGAATTAGGTACCATTGCACAAAGTAAATTACCCGTAAAGATTGTTATTCTTAATAATAATTTTTTAGGAATGGTTAGACAATGGCAAGAGTTATTCAATGAAAAACGTTATTCTTTTGTTGAATTACAAAATCCTGATTTTGTAACCATTGCGAAAGGTTTCGGAATTACCGGTATGAAAATATCTGACAGGAAATTCCTTGACGAAGCATTAAATACGATGCTTGCCTCTACCACGCCTTATCTATTGGAAATTATTGTAGAAAAAGAACAAAATGTATTTCCAATGGTGCCAGCCGGCGCAGCAGTTGACGCCATTCGCTTGGAGTAACAATTGAGTTTATGAGTATTTCGAGTTAATCTACCTTATAATTCATCATTCATAACTTATAATTTATAACTAATTAGAACATGTTAAAATTGTATACCATTTCTGCCTTTACAGAAAACACAATCGGCCTCTTAAACAGGATCACGATTATATTTACGCGTAGAAGAATCAATATTGAAAGTCTGAGTGTTTCTGAAACAGAGCGCTCCGGTATTTCCAGGTTTACTATTGTAGTTAAAACGGACAGAGAGACCACAGAAAAACTGGTTAAAAACATTCGGAAAATCATCGAAGTATTGGCCGTTTTCGCTTATGAAAACCACAGTCTGGTATACAACGAAATGGCGCTTTATAAATTCGCTTTTGAAAAACCGGAAACTAAAACCTTGCTGGAAAGCCTTGCCAATGAACATAAAGCACGCGTGGTTTTTACTGAAAAGAATATTCTTATTATCGAAAAATCCGGTACTGAAGAAGAAATTTATGCTTTTTTCCATATCGTTAAACCATATGGTATTTTGGAGTTTGTCCGATCAGGAAGAATTGCACTGACCAAGTTTGAAAAAGGTCTTAGTGAATATTTACCAAAGGCTGAATGGACGTATCATATTTAAATTTAGAGCCTGTTTAAATTTTTATCAAATATTTTATGTCCTGCCTGAAGTATTCGATTCCACTACAACGCAGTGTTCAGACTGAATTCGATGTCATGCTGAGCGGAGTCGAAGCATTGTTGCTAGTTGCCCTGTCAGTCAATAATCCAACAACACTTCGACTCCGCTCAGTGTGACGATCTACCTGCTTCATCTCTTGAGAACAAAAATTAAATATAAAAATTAAACAAGCTCTTATTAATAACTCGACTCCGCTCATTATTACAAAATAGGTGCATTTTTTATGCACTTACCTGATGTTGGCTACTGTCGTACTTTGTTTAAAACTTTACGAAATAAATAATCAGTCCCACCGCAATTAATACGATTCCTGTAATTCTTTTTTCGTGTTCTTCTAAAAAATGTGAACGAAGATGTTTCACTCCTTTCATTCCGAGATAAACTAAAAGTAGCATTGCACCTATTGTTACAAATGTGTAAACAGCAGAAACGATCCATATTCCTGCCCAACCGATTGTGCTTGCTTGAAAATAATACGCTTCTATTTCTACGCAAGGTGTCAGAAACATTCCTAAACTCAATGTTGAAAGAACTGCCCACTTTGTTTTATGATTTTTTTTCGGGATTGCAAAATTTTTGTGTGGATGTGAATGATCGTGATGATGATGATCGTGGTCGTGATGATGATCGTGGTCGCTGTCGTGATGTGTCTTGTCAGGAGTAAAGTGGTCGTGGCTATGTTTTGCACCTGATAAATCAAGAATTATATAAATGATTCCCAACACAACCAAAATTGCAGGAGCTACAACGCCTGATATTATTCCGTAAGAAGAAGATAATTTGGAGCCGACAACACCAACGATGATTCCGATTATCACTGTGCTTAGCGTATGTGCAAGTCCTGTAACTACTGTTCCGAACATTGTTTCTGAGTGAGTCCATTTTTCTGTCTTCCCAATGGCAATCAAAGGAAGCCAATGATTAGGAATTGAAGCGTGAATAACGCTCAATAATAAACTTGCTAAAAATACGGCTATCATAGGTCAGCGTTTTTTTGTTTACTTGATTTTTTCATATTCCAAAATTACAAAAAAAATAGTCGATTGGTGTTGAAAATTTGTTTGGGAGATGTCTGCCAACAAGTATTTTTATATTAAAAATCCGATCCGCTTTAATTTGTAATCCAAGTTTACATTCCAGCAATTTGCAATAGGACAAAAAGCGACCAGAATTAATAGTTTTTTCTATAACTCCTCCAACAATATGATGCATCTACCGGTAGATTACAAATCTACCAAAACTTAAAGCTGGATTACAAATCCAGCTCAGCGGGGGAAAAAAATAAAATTCTTCTCGGGCTGCCAACTTGCTGGCTCTTTTGCAGCCATAAAAACTTTTCTTCCGCTGAAAAAAGCTGCAAATGTGCCAGCAAGTGTGTGTTAGCTATATTATTATTTGCTCAATTAAATTTTCGTCAAGAGATAACACATTGAATTCCTTTTTCCATTGAGTGTTATTTTCAATCAAAAAACTTACATCTTGTTTTTCTTTGTAATTATTAAATGCTTCAACAGTCCAAGGCAATGCGCTGTTTTGAAGACCCGATTGCCAATGCCATTTTCCTTTGAATTTTTCCAAGAGCTCAATAGACCATGGAATACTTTCATTTAAAGTTATTTGATCCCAATACCATTTATCTTTGAATTTATCAATCAGAGCAATTGACCAAGGTAAATTTTTGTTCTTGCTTAATACAGACCAATGCCATTTATCTTTATACTTCTCAAGTAATTCAATACTCAATGGTATTGATTGATTTAAACTTAAATGCATCCAGTCCCATTTGTCTTTATACCTTTCCACAAATTTTTCAGACCAAGGTAATTTTTTATTAAAACTCAAGCTTGACCAACCCCATTTATCTAAGTATTTATCAATTAGTTCTGTAGTCCACGGCAAATTTTGATTACGGCTTAATCCCGCCCAATTCCAATCCCAATTATTTTCATATTTTTCAATTAATTCAAATGACCATGGCAGCTTAGTATTCTCACTAAGACCAGCTGAGCCCCATTTCCAATAATCTTTGAATTGCTCGATCAAATCTAATGACCAAGGAATATTTTTAGAATAACTTAATGCTTCCCAATCCCATTTGTCTCTGTATTTTTCAATTAATACAGAAGACCAAGGTAAATTTTTATTATAACTTAAACTTGGCAAAAATAAATTTCGAGTAATCATCCAGCCAGGTATATCCTCATTCCAACTTAATTCATTCTCATATTTTTTAATTAACTCTAACGTCCATGGTATTGATTCGTTACCGCTAATATATTTCCAATCCCATTTATCCTTATATTTTTCAAGCAATCTATCGGTCCAAGGGAGGCTCGCATTTGTTGACAATCCATCCCAATCCCATCTCCATTTATGTTTAAACTTTTCTATCAAGTCAATTGTCCATACCAGTCCTTTATTCCCACTTAATCCATAGCCATCCCAATTCAATTCGTTTTGATATTTTTCAAGGAGATCTGATGACCATGGAATTTTTTCATTACTGCTAAGTTTTTTCCAATCCCACTTGTCTTTAAATGTTTCTATTAATTCGGCTGACCATGGCAAGCCATGATTACCGCTTAGACCTAAGCCTGTCCAGTCCCATTTTGCTTTATATTTTTCAATTAGTTCAGTAGACCAAGGCAAGAATTTATTACTACTTAACCCCACCCAATTCCACCCCCATTTGTCTTTGTGTTTGTCTATGAGTTTTTGACTTAGAGGATAACAGGAAGAAACTTTATAAATGAAATATTTATTATTTTTTTTTAATATGTCAATTAAAGGATTGGTCATGCTGTATTTAATTATATCAGTTCTAATGATTCCATTAAATCAATTTTGAAAACATTGTTAAAGTCATTGATTGAATTCATTTTTTCTACTGCTATTTTACTGCCATTTTTTTTATGCAAGGTATTGTGATAGTAAGTAGCAAATGCCATAATCGAGTCAGCCCAATTTACTGCAACTGTTGGTGCAATTAATGATTGGTAAGGAGATTCTGAACCAATGTTTTTTATTGCAATTGCACAAAATCCTTGGCAAACGCTAAAGTGTAAATTTACTGGTGCTAATTTTTTTCCATTTGGTAAAGTTATGTACCCAAGTACATCATTAAAATCTTTTAAAATCAAATATAAATTATTCCAATCAATAAATTCACCGTTAGTTAATCCAATCCCTGTTTGATTTCCATGCATTGAAAAATGAAGAGTTATTGCTCCATATTTTTTTATTTCCCTTTTTACTTCCGAAGATATTTGTTTTAATGTCGTTTTGAGATTATCAATACTGTCAACATTCATGTATGTATTTTGAATATTTGACAAGCGGAGAATTTCGCTCAGTGCTAGGCCTTCTTTTCTGTCTTCCTTAACATCTTCTGTTGAAGGAGATTCAATAATGAATATTTTTGTGATAGCTTTTATTTCCATACAGTGTTGTTATTTAAAACTAGCAAAACTCCTCCGCTAAGCAGGATTTGCAATCCTGCTTTAATTAATTTGGTAGATTTGTAATCTACCGGCAGATACCGCATATTGTTGAATGTTCGTA
>OLLH01000164.1_pt1 | contig 18957 bp, 15 predicted proteins | sample 1604451 | NCBI WGS metagenome assembly OLLH01 (sample SAMEA104055714, study PRJEB20765) | soil metagenome | isolation source: soil
GAATAATGTTAGATTCATCGTTGTTTTTTTGATGCAAATCTAAAATTATTTTTTATATTAGTACACGACACGGACAGTCATATTTCTTTTTATTCCATCGTAAAGATAGGAATTGATTTCATATACTCGTATGCTTCCATTTCTTCATTCACCCAATATTCTTGAGTAGAATAATCAACCAGCTGGTCAGGATTTGTGTGTTAGATTTGTGCGTTGCTAATCCTGTCCTATCTAGCCTTTTGGATTTGTAATCACTAGTGTTCGAAAATCAGGAACATTGAATACACAAAATCCGCATTTCGCGGATGACATGATTGTAGTTATTAGTATTCACGCTTGTTATAAAAACCCCTGTAAGGGGTGACATAGATGTTTCAGCGGCAATGACTTTTTCTTTTATTTAATGATGAAGAAATTATGCCACCCCTTAGAGGGGTTTTCAAATGTATCGGCTAATCTTTTTCTATAATAATGTCATCCGCCTGAGGCGGATTTAATCTAACCTAATAATGCACCACCTTACACCCGGGATGATCTTCTGAAAAGTTCTTCACTTGCCTTTTCGAAATATCGGTGTTAAAGCAAACCAGGGATTTTATCTTTTTTAAATCTTTCAATCCATTTAAATTACTGACTCTGGTACTAGAGCAATCCAGGTATTTTAAATTCAATATTTTGCTCAATGGTTTTAAACTTTTTACTTGTGTTCCCGAACAAATCAACGCATCCAGTTGAACTAGTTTTTCTAATGGTTCAAGGTCTTCCACCGCAGTGTTTTCAATATTAATATATTCAAGGCTGCTAAGGTTTTGAAGTGGCGATAAATCTTTAATAGGATTTTTAGGACATTCTAATTTTTGTAACCTTTTAAGATTTTGTATGGGCGCTAAATCCTGAACTTGAGTATTGGAAAAGCTGAGTATTTTTAAATTGGTTAGTTCCAGCAAAGGAACCAATGTAGTGATGGGTTTATTGTTTATGCGGATGCTGTCGAGCATTGTTAATTGATGCAATTCTATTTCTGTCGGAACATCTTTAAATTTTCCCTGCTCCCGGAAAATGCTTTTCCAATCGGCCGGCAGCTTGTTCCACCAGGTGGTTAGTTTTGCGGTTTTATAAATAAGAATGTAATTTGGATGATTTGCAATAAAACGTTTGATCTGTATGCTATCCACTTTCGTATTGTTGCAATTGATTCTTTTTATATTCTTAAGACTCCATAATGGATCCAGTGAATTTATTGCAGTATTTGAAAACTCCAGCACCTGCAGATTATTAAGGTCGTGAAGCGGAAGGATATTTTTTACCGATGTGTTGTTCAGTCGGACTTCCTTTAAATTTCCCAACATTTTTAAAGGCGTTAAATTAGTAACAGCGTTGTTTCCGCTAACATCTATAGTTTCCAGATTTATCAGGGCCGTTAGTTGTTCTTTTGTAGGAGCATCGCTCACAGGAATATATTTTTTTAATAGTTGTTTCCATTCCTCCGGCAAACTGTTCCACCAGAGCATAGATTCTTCCGATCCGCAAATAACCAAAACGCCCGGTTGGTCATGCATAAAACGTACAGCTTCTTCCTGTGTTACTTTCGATTTATCACAATATATTTTTTCCAGCGAAGAATTGTTTTTCAACATATTCAGGCTGCTAACCGGGGTATTGCTGACATTTACAATGGCTAAAGATTTGAATTTTTCCAATGGTTTTAAATCAATTACCGGTGTGAACGAGAGGTTGATTTGTTTCAGATTTGCTAAGTTCGTTAATGCTTCTATTGTATTTACAGGAGTATAGGAGAAATCAATAAGCTCCATATTGGTAAGGTCTTTGATCCAATTTAAATCAGTTATAGCTGTGTGCGAAACCTTAACATCTTTCAGATTTTTCAATCCGGCTAAAGGTTCTAAACTCGCAATAGACGTTTGACTGCAATGAAGAACTTCCAGTTGAGTGAAATTTGTTAAAACATCCAATGCACTCACGTGACTACTGTCGCAGTCCAATTCCTTTAAATCAGTATAATATTTTAATGGTTCAAGATCATTAACAGGGGTGTTATTAAAGGCCAGGTATTCTATATGAGTAAGGTTGCGAAGTGGCAATAAATTAGTAATGTTGGTATTTGAAAAGTTTAACTTTTTCAGTTGGATTAATTTATTTAATGGTTCGAGATTGCTGATATTTTTATTGCCTGAGAGGTCAATTACTTCTGTATTCACCAGTCTTTTTAATTTTTCGTAATCGGCAGAATCACTCATGTCGGCTTCTTTACCGAAAATGTTTTTCCATTCGGCAGATAAGCCCGACCACCACTTATTTAATTCTTCTTCCTCACTAACTTTATTGGTGTAAATGCTTACAATTTTGAGATCGTTTTTTTTAGGATCCAGGTTAATTTCAATATAACGCGGTATATTATTACTAACATTTTTATCAGCTATGGTAACGCCTTTTAAATAACGGGTAAGTGTAACAACAAAGAACAAATGGTTTTTGTCGCTAAAATATTCACTGATATTTTCGATTTTCAGTTCGAATGTTACATTTTTAAAAAAGTAGTCAACATCTTGCAGATAGGCCTTCACGTTCTTGTTGGTAATTACTTTTCTGTCTTCAACCAAATCATCTTCTATCTGTACTTTATCATTTTGAAATATTTTCAGATAGCTGGTATTCATGATGGTTGCTTTTTCATCTTCGAAAGTACTGTCGCTACCAATTGTGTTCAGGGAATATTCTAAAAAGCTTACAAGTATTTTTATTTTTTGCTTATAATTATCCAGTTCTGCATTGGAGATAGTAGAATTATTTTCTCGTTTTTTGCTTTGTTTTTTTTTCTGCGCCAGGAGCGAAGAAGTTGAAAAAATAAGCAACAGGCAAAGAGTGTATCTTATCGTTAAAAAAATAAATCTATTCATCCTGACTATAAATATATTTTAATAAAATATCTTTTTCTTTTTCGTCGGCTTTTACAATATTTGAGATCAGCCATCCTGTGTTATTGCCGGTTCTGTTAAATTCCGATAATTCAAAGTACCAGTTATTTATCTGGAAGAAATGAAACTTAACGTTGTACACAGTTTTAAATTGCAGATTGCCTTTTTGTACTTCATATAAAAAAAGCGTTAACGGATCCGGTTCGTACTCTCTGGCTGTGTAAGCCGCTATGTTTTCTTTATTGAATTCAAATACTTTATACAGATTCATAAAGTCCAGCTCATGACTTAGCGGATGAAGGAAGTTTTTGCTCGACGTGGTATCTTTATTAAGGTATTTTTTAAAAGGTTTGAAATTCACTTTCGAGATAATCCATTTCGATCCAATTTTTTCTTCCTGAAGCGTTAAATACAAGATGGCTTTTTCTTCTTTTCCCTGCCATGAAAAAATAGCATTGACTTGCGCAAACCATTGCCCACCGTGAAAATTCAAAAATTGTGGTTTTGTTTTATTGGTCACATCAGAAATAAAATTCTTTTTTATATCGGAAGTAATACCCGCATTTTCATTGTTGAAAAGCATGTTCAGATACCTTGTCCTCGTCTTTGAGTTCCGGTACAAACTATCTTTAGAATCATACTTGACACCATTCACACCTTCTTCATTGTTAAAGCGCCTGAAAAACTGGTTGACCTGTTTGGTCTCTGCATATAAGGCCCGCTCGGTGTTGTCAGTAACCTGAGCTTTACATAAGAAGAAGAAGCAAGAAATGGTAACCGTTATGCAACAACGAATCAGAAAAAAATTCGGTTTAAGAATAGTTGGATCTACCAATAGAAGTCTGTTATTTTTTTGTTTCATTTACCCTTATATCACCCAGCAGAACATCCCAGAAACCAATGGTACGGCCACCTATCTGTGTCTTTTTATTTTCCACATAAATAGTAATATCTTTTTTAGTAACGTCTTTGTATTTCAGACCTTCATCGTTGGTTCCTTCAAACCTTTGGTAAATGGTGATTACACCAACATATTTACCATCAGGTTGTCTTTCCAAATCACTTATGTATTGGATGTCATACCAGTCGATGTCTACTTTTCCGTAGTTAAGAGCCATCAATCTTTCCATGTATTTTCTTACCGTATAATAGTTTATTTTTTTACTGCTTAAAGAAGATACGCCCATCTTACTATCCGGAGCAAACAATTCTGATGCTCTGTCTATAACACGGTTGGCTTCAGAAAAGGCAGTGCTTTTATTTCCGACAATGCTAATGTATTTACTTAAATCGTGTACTTTTTCCAAGGCTAAGGAGTCAATGGCATGTTTTCTCTCAGGGCTTACCTGATCTTGTGCGAAAATTGTTGTGGCGCTTACAACAGAAGCGATCAATAAAATTAAAAAGTTGTATTTTAACATAGTAGTATATTTTTAAATTATTAAAAATTATTTTTTTCTTAATTCAACTTCTTTAATCTTTCCATTTTCATCAAAAACAAGATTGTCTATAACATTCAGATTCTTTTTTTGATCTTTCAAATACTCTAAATATTTCTTTATAGTAGTTGGCTTGTCATAATCTTTAGTCTCGCCTTGTTTGCTGATGGAGATCAGAAGAGGTGCATCGGGAGAGGTAAACAATGTTAAGGCTTCTTCAATATTTTTATTGGCAACATCAACACTACCTGCTGAAACAATCTGGTTAAAAGAATTTTCAACTTTTAAATAAGGCGCTTTTTTAGCTTCTTCTTCTTGTTTTTCTTTTTTTAGTTTTTCCGCTTCTTCCCTTTTTAACTTCGCTTCACGTTCTTTTGCTAAACGAGCCTCTTGTTCTGCTTTTGCCTGGGCTGCTTTCTTAGAACTTTTACAACCGACAGCGCCTAACGACAAACAAGCAATCATGGCATAAACAATAAATCTGGTTGCTCTTAATGGACGTCTGGTAATTACGTTGTTGTTCTTACAATTTTTTGTTTGCATATTATTCATTCTTATATGGTTTATTTTTTTATTCATAAGCTCATTCATCTTGCTAAAACCTTGCCATAAAAGCACAACTTAATAAATTATTATGTACATAATGCAATATTTGGAAGTCCATTCCATGGAATGGATCTACTCTATTCTATGCAATTCTATTTCTTTTACAGGGGTAACCACTAATGGTACTTGTTCCACCGTTACAGTGTTTGCATCTAAACCAAAAGCTTTTTCTTCCGACAAACTTACTTCTTTTAAGAAGAAATAAATATCCAGAATAATCTTTTCATAGAATGGCAGTTCGTTTTCGTTGGAAAGGAATTTCTCAATTACGACAAAACGGAAATCCCCGATTACATTGTTTTTGTTTAAAGAATCGTACCTGCTGGTAATATCCACTTCTTTGTTTTTAACCAGATCCTGTACTACTTTTCTAAACAACACATTGATTCTTGGGGGAACTCTGAATCCCAATTTAAAGTCTACTCTTATCACATCATCAAGAGCAATATGGGTTACTTTATAATCCATTCGATAAGGTTCATCCACAACATCCACATGAACAAACCAATAGATATCAGCTCTTTTAGGCTGTTTTTGTAAGATAGAATAAATGACTTTTGATTCTATCTCGTCTTTTCTGTCGGCACTGGTTAGGTATACCAGATGTGTAGCATATTTAGGAATAGAAAGATCCTTGTTTAGATCGGTTATTAAGCCCAGATATTCATCCAGTTTAACAAATTCTATATACCTGTTTTTTATTTTTCTTGCCCTATACCAGGTCCACATTACGATGAGGAGAATAAAGGCAATTAAGAGCGTTACCCAACCTCCATGTTTAAATTTACTAAGGTTGGCAATTAAAAAGGATGTTTCAATGATTAAATAAACTGCCATGCTACAAAATATGAATATAGGATTGTATCGCTTCAATACCATAAAATAGGAAAGGAGCATGGTTGTCATGAGCATGGTCATAACGATAGCAAGACCATAAGCTGCGCCCATATTAGCGGACTCTCTAAAATACAATACAATACCGATACATCCAACACATAAGAGCCAGTTTACAGAGGGAATGTATAATTGTCCTTTCATTAAAGTAGGGTAAACAACTTTTACTTTGGGCCAGAAATTTAAACGCATGGCTTCATTTATTAAGGTAAAAGAACCGCTTATCAAAGCCTGACTGGCAACGATGGCTGCAAAGGTAGAAATCAAGATTCCGGGAATTAAAAACCAATGAGGCATAAGAGCGAAAAAAGGCGTCAACTCTCTTAAATATTGGCCTTCATGATTCATTAACCAGGCTCCCTGTCCAAAATAATTTAAGAGCAGGCAAGTTTTTACAAAGATCCAGCTTACTCTTATGTTTTGTCTTCCACAATGTCCTAAATCAGAATACAAGGCTTCTGCTCCGGTTGTACAAAGGAAAACTGCGCCAAGCAACCAGAACCCTCCCGGATGAACTACCAATAATTCGTACGCATAGTAAGGATTGATTGCCTTGAGAACTTCTAAATTGGTGGAGAGCGCCATGGTGCCCAATACCGCCAACATTAAAAACCAGATAAGCATCATAGGGCCAAAAGAGTTTCCGACCAGCTTTGTCCCAAATTGCTGTATCGTAAAAAGCATGATGATGATAGCTATAACAATGGGGATGGTATTTATTTCGTGAAACCAAGGCACTCCTCTAAGGCCTTCGACAGCTGCAGAAACTGAAATAGGAGGAGTGATGATTCCATCGGCTAATAAGGTGCATCCTCCAATGATGGCGGGCCAGAGTAACCATTTTTTCTTGGTTCTTCTTACCAATGCATAGAGAGAGAAAATACCCCCTTCGCCTTTGTTGTCTGCACGTAAGGTTAAAACTACATATTTTAATGTTGTTTGCAATGTAAGCGTCCAAAGAATAGCTGAGATAGAGCCCAGGACAACATCTTTATTGATTACATTTTTGCCAACAATTTCAGACAATACATAAAGCGGAGATGTTCCGATATCGCCAAAAATAACACCTAATGTTATTAATAATCCGGCTGATGTTACAGCATTTTTATTAGTATGCTTCATGCTTCCTATTTCTTAATCTTATGATGCTACAATTAATATACTTAAGATATATGAACATTGGGTTGAAACGGTTTAATTATTTGGCAAAATTAGAATAATAAAATTCAATTTTGGCAATAATTAATTTAAACAAACTCTTATTGTTCTTATCTTTATCGTTGCCTGGAATTTAAAAACATTTACAACATTGAACAATAATTTAAAAAATGAAGGGAATAAATCTGTTATTTTGTTTGACGGTTTGTGCAATTTCTGTAATGCCATTGTAAACTTTATCATCAGGCATGATAAAGATAAAACCTTTTTGTTTTCTCCTATTCAAGCCAGCGAAGCACGTGCTTTTCTGAGAGAAAGGGATATTGTATTTATGAATCTAAACACTGTTTATTTAGTTGATGATAAAAAGGTTTATCAAAAGTCTTCTGCTGTATTCAAAGTGTTTCAAAAGCTGCCTTATCCCTGGAAATTAGTGTCTTTATTAAGGATTTTTCCGCTATTTATTACTGACTTTTTTTACAAAATTATTGCTAATTACAGGTACAGGTTGTTTGGTAAGTTAGATCATGTAGTAAAACCTGATGAAAAAACAGGGACCGTTTCTTAGCTTAAATATTGGGCATCTGTAAATTCAATTATAGATGTGCCTGTTTTGGAACAATAACAGTGATCGATTGTGGTATTATTTTAACTGAAACTTCATTTACCCTTCCTTTTATCTCCCCGTCTATCTGTAATATTAGACTTTTACGGCATATGATTTTAGCTTCTTTACAACTGATAATTTCTACATATTTTGAATTGTTTAAATTACCCCTGAAAAATTTCAGAGTAATTGGAACGAGGTAATACCATGGAAAAGGTTTGATTATACAAAGCTCAAATTTTCCATCATCAATCACTCCTTTGGGATTGATGATGGCTCCGGTGCCATATTTTGAAGCATTCGCAAACGTAATGGAGATGGCTTTTCTTTTGATCAGTTTATTACCATCGCAGAAGATTAAAAACTGGTAATGTTTGGTTAAAAAATATTCGGTAAAAAAATGTCTTACATATCTCCAAAGGCCTCTTTTATTTTCTTTTGAAAAACGTTTAATGATCCTGGCATTCAGGCCAACATCACTTAAATGCATGGCTATTTCAGTACCATTGATAAGAAGAAGATCTATCTTTTTAGGTTGTCCGGTATAAAGAAGATCAATAGCAGCGTCTATCTCTTTTGGAATAGCCAATTCTGTAGCCATGCCATTGGCAGATCCAAGTGGAATAATTCCCATTTTGCAAACGTTGTGGATTAACAATTGCGCAACGAGATTGCATGTTCCATCACCTCCAACTGCAGCAACAATATCAGGCCGATACACTCGCATCTCTTCAGCAATAAGATCAATATCACCAACACCTTTAATAAAATAATTTTTATAATTATAGGAAGAAACAGTCCCCTTCTTTTGTATGGTATCCTGAAAATTGACTTTGCTTTTTACGCCCGCAGCAGGATTAATAATAAATAAAACTTTTGAGTTTGTTTGTGCAGTCATCTTATGATTAAGCCAATAATAACGTTTTAAAAGACACCTGGATTTTCCCCATTTTATTAAATAATTATGCCATTTATTAAAAGCTGATGGATCTATATTCTACCCTGAATGCTTTTGGCATAATTCTTAATTTATTGTAGGAAATAAATTACTATTTAAGATCAAAGGTATGAACAATCTCCATGAAATTGCAGAAGTAAAAACTCAGCGAATTTAACGGATAAATCAGAATAAACAGATTCTATAAAAATTAGAAGGGAGAAATTATTGTACACATTTATAAAACTATTGTAGAATATTTTTCACTGTAAAGAATTGATATAGTTTTATTTTGTTTTCAACTCATTGATTATATGTTCTTTATTTTTTTCTCCAGTACAATTAAAAAAAGGAATGAATTTTTGAGTTGTCAGATTAAATTAAGCTATACAAATTATGAAAACACAAAACGAAATAATATCAGGAGTTGATGATTTGATTGAAGTATGCAACGAAAGAAAAGAAGGATATGAAAAAGCTGCGGAGAATGTAAAAGATTTGAATATGAAAATTTTATTTGAGAAATATGCACAACAAAGTTTTATGTTTTCACAGGAACTGCTGCATTTCACAGATAAGAATACCGCTAAAGAAATAGGTACCCGGTTTATTGCAGATTCCTGGAGAGTCTGGATGGATATTAAATCTGCTTTGACGAATAGAAGTGAAAAAGCAATTCTTGAAGCTTGCATTGCAGTAGAAGAAGTCGCTATAAGAAATTATAAAGAAGTGTTAGAAGATAATAACCTGACAAATGATATTAGAAACATTGTTGAAAAGCAACTTTCTAAAATAGTGCATGCAACAACTATAACAGAATTAGCCAAGACGCGCGCGTCAAAATAAATAGAGTTAGTAACGGTCCTGTTAATCGGGCAAATGATAAATGAACGAATACTAAATATAATTAATAATTTAAAATCTATCTATCATGGTAACGAACAATTCACTCGAACTAGCTCTTGGAGTAATTTCAGTAAACGTTTTTGTAATATTATTCCTATGGGGATATTTGTATGAGAGAAAAAACAAGAATGATTTATTGAAGGAAGATGAACAACAATCAACAACAATAATAAGTTACAACGATCTTTTGTTGGCTGTTGAAGAACCCATAAAGCCACTTGTTTCTATGGCAGAAATTGTTGATGCCGATAAAGGGAACACAATAAAAATAAAATAAGTCCGGATTCAGGCGCCACCAAATATCCAGGAAGAAATTTAAAATAACATTTTTCAACAATCATGAATTGTATCAAGGGAATGATTATTCCTTTGATACAATTGTTTTTTTTATTGTTTGTAATTCCTTCCTTCTTAAAATTTTCTTAAAATTGATTCAATCGCAACAGATTGTATTTGTAATTCGATATATTTACGGAATAATTTTATTTAGTACGATGAGAAAAACCGTAGTAAGCATTCTGTTTTTTTTTTCATTTTTATGCTGTTGAATGCCTATTCCCGGCAACCAAAGAATGTTGTCATTGAGTTAAGCTTTATTCGTATCAGAATATGAACTCCAATAGTGTTCCCTATATCGCTAAGAATAAAATAAGAATCGTTACCGCTGCCTCATTATTCGACGGGCATGATGCTTCTATTAATATCATGCGACGCATTCTTCAGGCAAGTGGCGCTGAAGTAATTCACCTGGGGCACGACCGCAGCGTGAAAGACGTGGTGGAGTGCGCGATCCAGGAAGATGTGAATGCTATTGCGATTACTTCTTACCAGGGCGGACACATGGAGTATTTTAAATACATGTTCGATTTGTTGAAAGAAAATGGTTGTGAACATATAAAAATATTCGGCGGGGGAGGTGGCGTTATTCTACCTGCTGAAGTGGAAGAATTACAGGCTTATGGAATAGTCAGGATATATACGCCGGACGATGGCAGAGTAATGGGTTTGCAGGGAATGATCAATGATTTGCTGCAACAATGTGATTTTCCCCTTGGCAAAAATGTAGCCGTAAACGTTCCTTCTCTTAAAGAAAAAAATCCCAAAGTTATTGCTCAATTGATTTCTGCTGCTGAAAATTTTTATGAAGAAGTCAAAGATGTTTTAAGCGAAATAAAAACGAATAATTCCAATAGCAAAACACCTGTGTTAGGCATCACAGGCACAGGCGGAGCCGGGAAATCTTCTTTGGTAGACGAATTGGTAAGGCGCTTATTAAGGGACAATGAACAAATGACCATCGCCATTGTTTCTGTTGATCCTTCTAAACGCAAGACGGGTGGCGCATTGCTGGGAGACAGAATCCGGATGAATGCCATTCACGACGACCGTGTTTATATGCGCTCTCTCGCGACACGCCAGAGTAATTTAGCCCTGTCTAAATATGTTCAGGATGCAATAGATATTCTTAAAGCTGCTGCGTTCGATTTTATTATTTTGGAGACTTCAGGCATCGGACAATCCGACACAGAAATTACTGAACATTCAGATGTGTCGATGTATGTGATGACGCCGGAGTTTGGCGCTCCTACACAACTGGAAAAAATAGACATGTTGGATTTTGCAGACATCATCGCGCTGAATAAATTTGATAAGCGCGGGGCTTTAGACGCGTTCAGGGATGTGAAAAAACAATTCAAACGGAATCATTCACTATGGGATATAGCCGATGAAGACCTTCCTGTATTTGGCACCGTCGCATCTCAATACAACGACCCGGGCATGAATACCTTGTATAAAGGCTTGGTCGGTATCCTGAACAAAAAAGCAAATGCCGGATTTAATCTTCCCAAAGAGGAGCGTGTGGTTGCCCCTTCTGAAAAGACGTATATTATTCCTCCTCACAGGACCCGTTACTTGTCTGAAATAACAGAAGCGAGTCGTAAATACAGTCAGTGGGTAACCGATCAAAGTGCCATTGCACAAAGGTTGTACAGTCTTATACAATCCATAGAAGTAATTAAAGAATCGGGATTGGAAAATAAAGAAGGGCTGCTAAAAGGCCTTGCCGCATCTTTCAAAGAATTGGATGCTAAGCTGGATGTTTATGCTAAAAGTATTTTGGAAACCTGGCCGGAAAAAGTGCAGCGTTACAAAAACGAATTGTTTGTTTTTAAGGTTCGCGACAAAGAGATAAACATTCAAACACATTACGAATCCCTTTCCCATACCTTGATTCCAAAAATTGCCCTTCCGAAATACGAGGCCTGGGGAGATCTTTTAAAGTGGAATTTACAAGAAAATGTGCCGGGAGAATTCCCTTATACAGCAGGTGTCTTTTCCTTCAAGCGTGAAGGCGAAGATCCAACGCGCATGTTCGCCGGGGAAGGCGGGCCGGAAAGAACCAACAGGCGATTTCATTATGTTTCAAAAGGCATTCCTGCAAAACGTTTATCTACTGCTTTTGATTCTGTAACACTCTACGGACAGGATCCTGATTACCGACCGGATATTTATGGCAAAATAGGAAATGCAGGAGTTTCTATTTGTTGTCTGGACGATGCTAAAAAATTATATTCCGGTTTTAATCTTGCCGATCCTATGACCTCGGTCAGCATGACTATCAACGGTCCTGCTGCTATGTTGACCGGCTTTTTTATGAATGCTGCAATAGATCAGCAATGTGAAATTTATATTAAAAAGAATGGCCTGGAAAAAGAGATTAATAAAAAGATAGAAGCCATCTATAAAAAGAAAGGCGCTGTTCGTCCTGCCTACCAGGGCGCTATTCCTGATGGAAACGATCAACTTGGTTTGTTGTTATTGGGAGTTACCGGCGACCAGGTTTTACCTTTGGAAGTGTATCAAAAGATTAAAACAGAAACGCTGTCTGTTATCCGGGGTACGGTGCAGGCCGATATTTTAAAAGAAGACCAGGCTCAAAATACTTGTATATTTTCTACAGAATTTGCCTTGCGGCTGATGGGTGATGTGCAGGAATATTTTATAAATAACGGCATCCGGAATTTTTATTCTGTGTCCATTTCAGGCTACCATATTTCTGAAGCAGGCGCCAATCCTATTACACAGCTGGCTCTTACGTTGTCCAACGGGTTTACTTATGTGGAATATTATCTGAACCGGGGGATGGACATCAATAAATTTGCACCCAATCTATCCTTCTTTTTTTCGAATGGGATTGATCCTGAATATGCAGTGATCGGCAGAGTGGCCAGGAGAATATGGGCCAAAGCCATGAAACTGAAATACGGCGCCAACGAGCGTTCGCAAATGTTAAAGTACCATATACAAACGTCAGGTCGTTCTTTGCATGCGCAGGAAATTGACTTTAATGATATCCGAACAACCTTGCAGGCTTTGTATGCTATTTTTGACAATTGTAATTCCTTACACACCAATGCGCATGACGAGGCTATCACCACGCCAACGGAAGACAGTGTACGCAGAGCCATGGCGATACAGTTGATTATTAATCGCGAATTTGGTTTGGCCAAAAATGAAAATCCAATTCAGGGAGCGTTCATCATAGAAGAATTAACGGATCTGGTAGAAGAAGCTGTCCTGGCAGAATTCGATCGCATAAGCGAACGGGGAGGTGTGCTGGGCGCTATGGAGAGCATGTACCAACGCGGAAAAATTCAAGAAGAAAGTTTGTACTACGAAACTTTAAAACACAATGGCGACTACCCAATTGTTGGCGTGAATACTTTTTTATCTTCTAAAGGTTCACCCACTATTTTACCCGGAGAAGTTATCCGGGCCACTAAGATGGAAAAAGAATACCAGATCACGATGTTGCAAGAGCTTCATAAAAGCCATGCTGATAAAGTTCCTGAGTTACTTAGGGAATTACAAATGACTGCACTGGCCAATAAAAATGTTTTCGATTGTTTAATGGAAGTAACGAAATATTGTTCGCTCGGGCAAATAACGAATGCCTTGTTTGAGGTGGGTGGGCAGTACCGGAGGAATATGTGATTCTTTCTGTTTTTAATTTTTTCCTTTCTTGCATAAAATTATCAAAACAAGCAATCAAATTACCCGGAAAATAGGTTCTGAAATAAAAATTTACGTAAATTACACCGATACTAAATCCATAGGGATAAAAATCAAACCAACGTGAGGTTGGTCAACGCAGAGCAAACGAAAAAGCCCGGTTGAGCAGTTGCTAGATCGGGCTGTTTAAGCGGCTTTTTCGCTTACTCTTCTATATGTTAGCTGTAATTTTTTCGCTATGATAGTAACAAAACTTCAATTATGGAAAACAATTCAAATTCAAAGAATGATTCAAAAAGAGAAATTCTAAAAGCTAGAGACTATTGGAATGAAGTTTTAAAGCAAGAATTTGAAAAGGAAACAGATAGAGGAGCTGCAATTTTTGCAACTTCTTTGTTTGATGAGGCTTTGAGAAATTTATTGATAAGTTATTTTGTTTCAAATACTAGTTCCAGTGATGAACTTTTTGATGGCCCAAACGCACCATTATCGTCTCTTAGTTCGAAAATAATATTCAGTTATCGTCTTGGATTATTAAGTGATCGATTTGTGAGAGATTTAAACCTAATAAGAAAGATTAGGAATGAATTTGCTCATAATATTCAGGGTTGTAATTTTAAACACACCAATATACTTTCAAGGATACAGGAACTTGATAAGTCTTCTCAGACAGTTAAGAAAATAAATATTATGGAGGGAAATGAAAAGATAGAGCCTCGAAATATATTTTTATTAACTTGTTCATGGATGTTAAGTGCGATTCAAAATAAAATTACAGAATTGACGTCAATTACTCCAGCAGGACGAGAATTTGGATATATTGAGATTGCTACAGTTACTGATTTTAAGAAATTTCTTGATGAAAAATATCCTGAGGCTTTTGCTAAAAAAAAGAAACTATCGGGTGGTGAAAAAGATAAAACATAAAAACTACAGCTAACACGCGCTCATAAGCAATGGCGAGGTTTATATGGTTGTTTAGCTTTCAATCTCGCATCAAGTTTTGGTGTATTTTGATAGAGAAGCGCTCCGAAACCCGCCACATGCTCATAGCGCAAAACGTTGGTTGTAATTAAATAAAAATACCAAATCCCGTTTGAAACACTGCTTTTTGAAATAACTAAACGCCGTTCAAATTATTGATTGACTTTATGTATTATATTCTTAAATTCGTATTGTACAGTTGACAACAAACATGGAACTATGGAGAAAAATGATTACATATTTGAAGTGTTATGCATAGATCCAAACGGCCAGACATCAATGTCTTCAGACAAATCTATTGCTCATGGGCTTCTTTTCAATGAGAAGCTTTGGAAGGAACCTAAAGAAATTGAAACTAATGGCAAATGGAAGGTAATTGACGATAAACAAGAAATACAATTATCTATTACCTCTATAGACACCAGTAATGTTTTGACTGGACTTTTTGATGCTGCTTTTATCCTCAAGGTCAAAGGAGCGAATTTTGATGAACTTGAAGATTTCAGACTTCGCCTCTTAAAGCATTTAAGAAGCATCAACTTTAAACATATTAGGGTCTTGGCAGATGATATTTCAAAAGATATTGCAAATCAGCTTTATCCAGAAATAAATAAAGTGGAAAATTTACTTCGGAGATATCTTACGAAATTTTTCATTCAAAGAGTTGGTTTAGAATGGTGGGAAGCAACTGCCCCAAGAACAATGAATGATAAAGTCAAGACTAGAAGAAACGATCGAAAGGACGAATTTTCAAATCTTGTGGATTTCGATGTTTCTCTCGCTGACTTTGACGATTTAGGTGAGTTGATTTACAAACAATCTTCAGGTTTTAATAATCCTGATGCAGTAATTGCGAAAGTTGTAGCTATTAATTCAATTGAAGCATTAGAAAATTTCAAATCAGAACTTCAGGGTAATTATACCAAATACTTTAAAGAATCATTTCGAGATAAAGACTTTGAGCCAAAATGGAAGGAATTATTTAGAATTAGAAATAAGGTTGCCCATCATGGACTTTTCTTTAAACGAGAATTAGAAACCGGAATACAATTATCAAAATCGCTTTGTGAAATTATTGGTGATGCGGAAAGTAAAATTGACGAAATTGTTTTCAGCGTGGAAGAAAAGGTGGCAATTAGAAATGCGACCATTGAAGCAATAAGTATAGAATCTCTTTCAAATTTACCAATTGAAAAAACTCACAAGTTACCAGGAGTTAAAGTTGTTGGAAAAATTGAATTGCCAGAGGCTGATGAATTAACTAATGGAATTATCACAGAGGAACAATTTTTAATCGAACTTGAAAGGGCGGAAAGTACATTGAAAAAAAACAATTTGACCTATGTTGGATTAAAGGCTTTTGTAACCAAATTACTTGGCAACAAAGGATACACACATGGACCCACATACGCTTTAGCAAATATTCTCCAAGACCGTGATATAATAGAACTTTATGAGGTTAAAGATGACGACAATTTTTTTACTCCAAAAGCAATTAGAATTAAACGTTAATTTTTACATCTTAAAGTTAATTCAAAAATAAATTGACTTGAATATTAATTAACTTTATCGCTGACGACAATGAATCGGTATTTAAAGTGGAATTGAAATCGTCGTCTGACAGGACATCCTGTACCCCCAGCTAGTCGGCATGTTCAGACGATAAGTGTCATTTGTCGGGCGGATTTGCGGGAAGGTAATGTCGCTTGGAACATGGTCCAATTTATAATTGGTCTTTACAGATGAATGACAATATAAGGGGGATAAAGAATTGGATTGTTTTATTGTGGTTATATTTACGCGCAATTACAAATTGCGGTATATTCAAAGCGGCATTACCTAAACACAAGCCAACCCGACAAATGCCGCTGATCGGGGACTGACTCGCGCTGACTTTGTAGAAAAACTTTATCGGGACAGGCAATCGGTTTCACACAAAGGACACTCCAACGCTTGGTTAAGGAGAAAATATTTCATCTTTCCGGGGAAATAAATTCTCTTCTATCTTCACTAAAAAGGGCGAATAGCAATTTATTTTCCTCTCTCAACGAATATTTCAGCATTGATTTTTATAAGGCATTAATTTTGTATTAATAGCAATGTGTGAATGATGTAACTTTTTTGGGGAATTGTGTAACACTTATCCTTTAATGAGTATTCATCTTTGCATCGGAACAATTATAAACCTTTAAACTTAATCATTATGAAAAACGGAAATCAAAAAGAACTCATCAGTATGCTCAATGAATGTGCTACTGAATGTAAATCATGTGCAGAGTCATGTAAAAACATGACCGACATGAAAGAATGTGAAAGATTATGTAATGAGTGCGCTCAAAAATGCAAACAAATTAGTGCGCAATCAAACGTTTCGGACGAGTTGTATCAGCAATGCGCAGAACTTTGTATTGTATGTGCCAATGAATGTGCAAAACACGACAATCCACAATGTAAAAAATGTGCAGAAGTTTGTCGCAAGTGTGCAGAAGCGTGTCATCAAACTGCTTAAACAGAGAGGATAAATGCAGCTGGTCGGGAGTGTGCCGTGAAACAATAAACTTACAGGTCTATTGTTTCACGGCACACTCCCGACCAGCTGCGATAAGAGAAATGTATTTCAAAAAATATTTTCGTTCGGAAAAAAGAATAAGGACACGAAAAATAAATAAAACAATCATAATAATTATTCCATGCAAACAGGAATGAAAGCAATTTTTTTATTTTTATTTTCTGCAATCTTCATAGCTAAAATTGCAAATGCACAGGAAGAAAAAAGCCCCACAGTAAAATTCTTAACTAAAAGAGGATATACATTTACTGATTCCACTAAAGTAAATACCCGCGCTGAAAGTTTGCAGAAATGGCCAGACACCTTATACTATAATACCTCTTATCGGGCAACGCTATTAGGTTCTCCCACCATTCCCATTTCCTTTAGTAAAATAGAACTGGTAAACGGTAAATATCAGGTAGCCCCTACAGTAAGTATAGGATATGGCTACACTTGGTTTACAGGTAAATTTATTTTTAACGAGAACGATAAAATAACCATTGACCCGGTATTTTTCTTCGGCTTAATTGCTGACGTAGGATTACAAAATGATTTCAGTTTAAAGAAGCTCACCAGTATTTTTACAGGCGGATTTATTGGATTCGGAGCATTTTCATTATTTGGCGGGTATGATTATATGTCTAAATCCCCTTCTCTTGGGTTAGGCGGTAGAATAGATTTATTTACAATATCTCAAAATCGCCTCAAGCCATTTGGAAAAGTACATGAGGTAAGAAAACATAAGAAAGCAGCAGTCCCTATTTCAAATGAATAACCCCGTCATCAATCATTTTAACAATCGATAAAATTTATTAATGAAAATAAATCTAAAAAATATTCTTACCGTCTCAAAAACTGCTTTCAAAAAATGGTGGGCAAAAGACCCATTTAAAGAAAGCGCAGTCATTGCATACTACGCAATTTTTTCATTGCCCGGATTGCTTGTTGTAATCGTATCCGTAGCAGGATATTTTTTCGGACAAGAAGCCGTCGACGGACAAATAGCATCGCAAATCACATCCACAATGGGTGCAGATACAGCACAACAAATTCAAGACATCATTGCAAAAGGAACCGAATCAAAAAATTCACTTTGGGCAACTATCATCGGAGTCATCACCATTCTTGTTGGAGCAACAGGCGTGTTTGCACAATTTCAAAAATCAATAAATACTATATGGGAAGTAAAAGCCGATGAATCCAAATCCGGCATTTTAAGTTTACTCAAAGCACGCCTCTTTTCATTCGGACTAATAATAGCAATTGCATTTATATTAATTGTATCACTCGTAATTTCTGCAACACTTGCAGCTTTCGGCACATGGATTATCAATTATTTGTCCGAATCCCTGCTCATCATATTACAAGTCATTAATTTTATTTTATCACTAAGCATACTTGCTGTATTGTTCGCACTCATGTTTAAATTTTTTCCCGATGCAAAAATAAAATGGCGGCATGTCTGGATAGGTTCATTCGTTACCGCACTATTATTTGAAATAGGAAAATCCGCTTTAGGATTATATTTCGGAACAGCCGACCCCGGTTCAGGATACGGTGCAGCAGGTTCAATCATTTTAATCCTGCTATGGGTTTCCTATACATCCATGATAGTTTTTTACGGAGCAGAATTTACACACGCCTACGCAGAAATAAAAGATGGAAAAATTCCACCCGATAAAAATGCCATCAAACAAGAAGCGCCAAAAGCATAATAACTTTTTCAGCTGTGCCGACTATATAGCTGCTGGTCGATTTGTGAGTTTGGTTGTGCGTTGCTAATCCCGATCTACCTAACCTTCGATTTGTAATCACTAGTGTTCGAAACCTTGCGAAACACTTAATATATTTCACTCCTACGGAGTTTTAAATTGTTATTGTTTCTTCATTTCTATAAATATGACACTCCTCTGGAGTTTATTTAG
>OLLH01000047.1_pt1 | contig 18815 bp, 15 predicted proteins | sample 1604451 | NCBI WGS metagenome assembly OLLH01 (sample SAMEA104055714, study PRJEB20765) | soil metagenome | isolation source: soil
AAGTTCTTAGGATTATGAACTTGGCCTAACGGCGGGGCCGTCCCTCAATTAGGTAATAAATTATCAAAAATATTTGCCTTTATAAATTTCTGTTGAAGCGATAAGTATACTCATTTATGTATGCTTGCAAATGATTAGCATGATGGTGCATTCCTCTTAACCATCCTTTAAATCCCGGGTTCCGACATGATTTTGTGGTTTTCTCAAACAATACTCCTCCAAATAATTCAGTCAATTGAAAAGCATTGATTTTACTGATCTTCCTCCCCTGTAATTTAGCATTCAAATAATGGGACGGTTATTTAATTATAAAACTTTCATGACTGCTGTGGAAGGTTATTTCTCTTTGTTTTGTGTTAGAATTAATCGAAGCGATGTGTCTTTGGCAATGTACGCCCATGCCCAATTAATGAAGATGATGAGTTTATTTCTGACACTAAGAATTAGCATTAGGTGAAGGAACATCCAAATTACCCAAGCAAAATAGCCTTTAATCTTAATAAATGAAAAGTCAACAACTGCTTTGTTCCTGCCGATGGTCGCCATAGAGCCAAGGTCTTTATATTCATAGTCGACAGACTCTTCACCCCGAATTATTTTTTTAAGATTCTTTGTCAAATTTTTTGCCTGATTAATTGCCACATTAGCTAATTGTGGATGACCTTTTGGGTATTTTGGTGTTTCCATAAATGCAATATCACCTATTGCAAAAATGTTTTCACTCCCAACAACTTTATTTATTCTGTTTACTTTAATTCGATTACTTGTTGCAATACTTTTATCAGGCATTCCCAGAATGGTATTTCCAGTAACACCGGCTGCCCAAATAACAGTTTTCGTTTTGATGGTATTTCCGTCTTTTAATGTTAGAATATTTCCATCATAATTTTTTACAAAAATTTCAGTCATGATATCCACATCCATTTCCTTCAAATATTTACATGAAGTAATTTTTGCGTTATTACTCATACTATTTAACGTATCCTTACTTCCTTCAACCAGAATGATTTTAAATTTTGAAAAATCAATGCCATGATAATCTTTAGGCAATATATTCTTTTTAATTTCAGCGAATGCGCCTGCTAATTCAACACCGGTAGGACCGGCGCCAACTATCACAAGATTTAGCAAGCTTTCTTTTTCAACCTCATTAGCCGAAATAATATTTTCGAATGTTTGCAAGATGTGATTTCGGATTGTAATGGCATCGTAAGTTGTTTTTAAAGTAAATGCATACTTGCTAATATCATTGTTGCCATAGAAATTTGTTTTACAACCTATCGCAATAACTAGATAATCATATTCAAAATCTCCGATAGATGTGTGTATTCTATTGTTTACACCGTCAACTGATAAAACTTCTGCAAGCCGAATTTGTACATTATTTTTATGCTTAAAAATATTGCGTAATGGGAATGAAATGCTTGATGGCTCTATTTGAGAAGTGGCAACCTGGTAAAATAACGGTTGGAATTGGTGATGATTAATTTTATCAATTAGTAAAATGTCAAATAGGTTTTCGTCTAATTTTTTTACAAGTTGTATGCCTGCAAATCCTCCGCCTACAATTATTATTTTCTTTTTAGTTTCCATTTTACTACCAAAATTTATCACTCACATTATCAACAAAATTTTCTTCCGAATGCATGTGTGTGATTTTTTTGAATTGCTTAATTGTTGCAGCATTTTGAATATCATTGAATAAAATCCTTTCCTCAAAACGAATATGATTTTCTAATTCTATTTGAATTTGTTTTAGTGAATCGTCAATTTGGGAACTATTTGTAAACAGCATTGAAAGTAATTTGTGTTCTTCAATTGCCTGCCGGATTAGTTTATTTTCACTTCCAAGAATTGGAAATAAATATTTTTCCTCCATTTCAAAATGCTTAAGAAGATGATTTTTATAAAACCAGTCAGTATATGCTTTTATTCTTTCCGCTGAAACTCCTTTTGAAAAACCTGTTTTAATTTTCCAGCAAAGCAATAATGCGTGGTGATGCTCTCTGCTCAATGGTTGAAGTGCTGCATTCCTTTTCATATGTTTTTTCAATTCATAAATGTTTTTTTAAACGGTCAACAATTTTTGATGTTGTGGAATCGGAATACATACCGTATGCATTAACTACAATCCCCTTCATTTTATGTTTAATAGATGATATAGCAAACACAATCATTTCATCTCCGGGATCTGTCATTCCTTCAAAACGATAAATTTCATCAATTTCAAATTCATCAGGAGAAAGTTGTATAGACGTTTTGTTACAAATCAAACATTCTTTTTCCACAAGGATTGAAAAGTCGGTTGTATATCCCCTTTTAATAAGGTCATTTACTGCTCCACTAACAGTATCATAGCTTCTTTTTTCATTCATTTATTAATTTTTTTTAATGTCGTTTCGTTTGCATTCTTTCTCCCAACAATCTCCTTATAACAATGTAATTAATTATCCCATCAGGTAAGCCAGCCCGTTATTTACAGGTTTGCATAAGTCACTAATTTTTTGGAAGTTAAATAATTTTTCAATAATTTCTCGTGCTTTTTTATATTCATTGTGTATGGGGCAAGGATGTGTTGATGAGCATTTGCTTAACCCAAGTCCACATTCTTTAAATACCTGTTTGCCATCAATAGCAGCCACAATATTTATGAGGGGTTGTTTGCATTGCTCTTTGGAAATATAAAAACCACCGGCAGGACCTTTTACGCTATTAATCACCCCTTGTTTTACAAGGGTTTGCAGTATTTTACCGACCGTATGCTCACTGGCATTTATGTATTCGGAAATTTCTTTGACACCTGATCTTTCCCCCGATTCAAATTTTGAGGCAAGATAGATAACACCTTTCACTGCGGTTTTACATGTATTACTCAGCATAGTTTAATTATTTAAATATTCTTGTCCTTCTACAGATATCATTTCATTATTCCATGGTGGATCAAAGGTCAGGTTTACCTGCACTTTATCATCTGGAAAAGCTTGCTGTAATGCCTGCGTTGCAGCATCTGTGATAGATTCACCCATAGGACAATTCTGGGTAGTTAAAGTCATTGAAAGAGAAACTGTACAGGCGGTTTCATCAAAATCAACCCGGTAAATCAACCCGAGATCCACTACATTCAATCCTATTTCAGGGTCTATTACATTCTGCAATACTGCCAATGCAACAGTGCATTTAATATTATTATTGGTTATTTCATTCATGTTGTTTTAGATTTATGCATGATTACTTTAAATACATTCCAGTTATACAATACTGCGGTGATCAGTAAAAAAACAGTTCCAGATTTTAAAAGAAAAAAATTAGAAATAAGAATTCCTGTGGCAAACAAAATAAGTCCTGCAAGATACGCAATACCCATAGCGGTAAATAGTTTGCTGCTGAATAAGTCTTTCGGGTTGGGTGTTTTTCCTAAACCGGCTTTATGGTGATATACTTTGTTCCAAACAATAAACGGAAGTGTTTTAAATGTCATTCCAAAAATAATTGCCGTAACCCATCCAAAAAAAATGGAGAAGCCATACAACAATACTAATTTTATATTCTGACCTGATATTAGCAACAATGCAATGGTGCTAACCATTACAACTACAGGTACTGCCATCATCATTACAGATAGAAGGGAGATTTTCATTTGATCATCCACTTGTTTGCGTATCCGCTGGTGGTAGGACTGGTAACAATAATATCCAAACATAATTAATGCGGTACCTATTGTAGCAGCCGGTAATAAGTAAAAAGATATTTGATCAGAATAGAGGAAGATAAAAATGAAGCTAAGCAGTCCTGTATTTATTAATATATAAATCAACCATAACAATGATGTTTTGTTGTATTTTGAAATAAGGAATAGGGGTATCAGGCGTGAACCTGTTCCAATAATCATCAGCAGAAACCAGCCAATGATGCCCATGTGTGCATGAAGAGAAAGATAATACTGCGAGTTCTCAGGTAAAATATTTAAGGTAAAATTATATACTAGTAAAAGTCCAACAATGGTTGTGAGCAGCAGCCATAATACCGCAGTAAAAACAAATACTGCGTGGATATTTTCTTTTTTACTTTTTGCAATACTGATGGCAAGATTAACCAGGTAAGAAACTACGGCTGCATTAACCAAAATAGCGCCACACTGAGCAATACTGCCCATGCTGAATGTATAAAATGCATAGACTAATAAAGGAATACCCAATGCTGCCAATGAAAAGGAAAGATAAGCCAGCGCATTGCTGAATAATTTTCCTTCAATTAATACCGGGACCAATTGGTGACTGGCGCCTAGTATCATCATAGTACCCCAGCCCAATGCCATGAGATGCGTTATAGCAAGTGTTTGAGGGTGAAAATAATGTTGTGTAAATACTGGCGATGAAATAAACATGAGCAATGTAGCGGCGAGGAATGATAAAGCTGCATATCCATAAAATGGTATAATCACTTTATAGGAAGTATTTTTAGTAAGGCTGCTATTGTTATTTGCAACAATCATATCAGGGTTTAAAAATTAAGAGGTTTACTTCACTTTCGCTGATTTCCTTTATTCGATAATCAAATTTTCTTTCTGCCAATTCAGGTAGTAAAAAAACCGGTATACGTTTGTGATGCACATATAATGCGATTTCAGGAGGTAACTTGTCGAGCGCATCCAGTATTGTAATCATAGGCAGAGGCATTTCAAACGCACGAACATCAATGGTTTGCGTTTTATCTTTAAATCGTTGCAGCATCTCATCCCATCCTTTTGTAGCATCCGCAGCAGGACTTATTTCGATATTGTCCGTTTCGGATTTCTTGTAAAAATAGGTATCCACCTGGTTAGCATCTATGGTCTCCGTAAAAGTAACAAACCCTTTTTTTTCCAACATATTTATTAAAGGTATTGGTTCAAACGTGTTGATGATCTTTAATATCTGTCCGGGTTGTATGGTTTTTATTTTTTCAAGGATAATGTTCAGTGGGTCTGTTCCCGATGCAAGGACAGCGCGAACATCGAGATCAACAATCTGATCTTTTTTTATCGAAGTAATAAAATCAGGTAAATTCTTTTTCTCTTCCTTTATAGGTTGCGTGGCCCTGTCAATTTCAAAACCCAACGGTTTCAGCTTTGTAAAAAAATCATTAATACTGCACCCTCCGATTTTTGATGCCATAGAAATACTGGCTCTTCCTGCCATTAGTTTTCGCAACAAGGGATTTCTAAGTTTTTCAAATTTAGGGCTGATGCTGATGATTGCTTCCAGTGCATCCGGGTGCTGTTTTAAAACTGCTGCTATTTTAGTATTGGCATTAATGGTCATGTTTATTAGATTTAATGAGATTGAATAGATTCAACTATGTACTAATTTTTGATAGCGCCAATTAACAGAAGGCATTCTGCTTCTGTTTTGTTTTTAATTTTATTTTCCATGATCTACTGGTGTTGATATTTGCATGCATTCTTATTTATCTGGATATTGCTTTTACTCTCTTTTGCATCTATTGTATAAGTCCTCTTTTCAAGAGTCATTCCGCAGTTGGGGCACTCGCCCGGTTTATCGGTCCTAAATACCGAGCATTTCTGACAGCAGGGGACACAGCCAAAGTAAACCGAATCTTTCGGCTGCCCCTTTTTTGCTGTAAGTGAATCTTTATTGTCAGACATTGTTTTATTTTGGGCAAAAGCCATTGTGCAGCTTACTATTAACGCGAGCGTACCTACCCAAATTTTTGATTTCATTTTTTTGATTTCAAATATCCGATTAAAAGATTGCATATAAATGTTGTTACCTCAATTCTTTTTCCAATGTCAATGCTTTCGGAAACAAAATATTGTTTTCAAGATGGATGTGCGTATGCAGATCGTCTTCAAATTCTTCCAGCATCTTGTATAATAAACTGTAACTGGCACAAGCATCTTCCGGCAAGGAATAATTAGCGCTGAGCGCTCTTATCTCTTCCATATTTTTGCCAACCATTTCATGCTCCATTTCCATCATGTTAATTGGACCCCGAACCGAGTCGAAAGAGGACTGCTTGGGCGAAGCGTTGTTTTTAGATAACACAAGCTCTTTGATATATGGAAACAAAACCTGCTCTTCCTTTACCAGGTGAGCTGTAAGTTCCGAATTTACCGCTGCCACCAATTTGTAAATGGGTAATAATTCCGGGTGATGATCTCCATGCACCTTCGCAACTTTGGCAGCATAGGTCATCAGATCGGGCAAAGATTTTTTCACATAGCTATGATGTGTGTTCACTATATAATCTGCCAGGAAATCCAGTGCCCATTCGTTATAGGGTAAAGGACGGCTAGGAGCTACTTTATCCGCCTGCTGTAATTCCTTTTCTATCTGCGCAACATCCAATCCTTTTTCAGCACAAGCTTGTTTTACCGTTTTCTTTCCGCCACAGCAAAAATCAAGTCCGTATTTTTTAAAAATTTGAGCCTTACGTAAATCTTTCGTAGCAATTTGTCCGAGTGTTTCTTCATTTTCCCCGGTAATGCGTTTGGTGATACGTACCTTCCATAATTCCGGACCTTCTTCCAGATATTCCCAGACAAATGCGTTGCCCCGTTCGCCGAGCAACTGGTAATACAGAGGCTTTGGATCGTGGTCATTATGAATAGTTAAACTTTCTCCCTCTTTCAGTTCATCGTAGCGAAGGAAAATGGTGGGATGCTTTTGCCTAGGTTCAAGCAAGGTTACGTTCAGGATGTTTTTTTCTAATGTTTCCATGTTTTTATAAATTTAAAATGTTTAATTATGATGCAAAGATACAAATTTTATTCAATAAAAGTATTAAAGTGCTTTTATACTTTAAAATATTTGTTAACATTTTTAAATTTGATACAATTCATCTTTAAAACAGGAATGCATTTTCTAATTGCGAAATAAAAAATTGATCAGTCTTTATTTTCTTTCAATTCAATTTCATAACTCAACTCTCCATTAATAATTCTTGCAGGCACTGTGTATGGATGTTCTTGTTCTTTACCGGTACCCATTATGTGCATTACTTTCCAGCCATGAACTTTCAAATAATCGGAAACCATCGAGCGGTGACAGCGCCACCAAACAGCTTCGGAACACATATAAGCGGTGCGCTGTTTCAGCGCAACCATTTCAAGTTCTTTTATCCCTTCTTTAAAAGCATCTGTTTCCATATAATCTGCATACCCTCGAAATGCAATATGCCGCCATGAAGTATTTTTTGAATCAGGATTTACTTTTCTCCGTCCACCAAGATTTTTTAAATGAATATATTGAATATTGTTTTGAGGTAAAGAAATTTCCAATGCTTCTTTATTGAATTGAGGAAACTTGCGTGAACCTGGAAAACTTCTGACATCTGCTACCATTTCAATCTGAAAAGATTTTAGCATATCTATAAATTCATCAAGAGTATGGGTAGAATGTCCTATTGTCCAAATATTTTTATTTTGCAGAGTTCCATTCATGTTGTAAATTAACTTTATAAAAAGTGATTTTGCGAATGCGATGCCTCACTAAAAAGATTCCTTGATAATTAATTTCTCATCTACTTTTAAATTCGATAATCCGCTGCCTAATGAAATAGCCGACGAATAAAGTCAGGAATGTTCGAGAAGCACCATAAAACTTTGCAGACATGCCCATTATCGCCACAACTGCAAAAATCCAAGATAAAGCAATGACTGGTGTAGCCTTATGCTGGCAAGGATGGAGGAACACCTTATTTCCGTACCTTGTTGTAGTTGAGTTTTCAGCAAATTATTTTTTTAGACACACATGTTAGTGTATTCATGGCAACGTTATTCAATAATTATTTTCCTCGTTCTTCTTTCATTTCCAAAAAACATCTCCACAAAATAAATTCCTTTGGATTGGGATGAAAGGGCTACAGCTTCCTGTTTACTGTTTACAGTTGCAGAATAAATTTTTTCTCCCAATGGATTTATTATTTCAATGGAAGAAAAATTTTGAGAAGATTCTATTGTGAATTTGCCAGATGAGGGATTGGGGAAAACCTGAAAATTATTCAACTTAGAATTTTCAACGATTGCATTTAGAATTCCATTTTGTGAGCCGTATCTCCAGATTCCAAAACCGGGTACGCTAACAAAAGCAAAATATTTTGAAGATCCCAGTTGTTCAGCTTTATAATTCATAAATATTGGCTCCTGAAACCATGTTTGTCCTAAATCGGGGGAATGCATTAAACCGGGCAATGTCATGTAATCAGACATAAAAACATCATTTCCTTTTATTCCTATTTTATAATCTGCAAAATAATTGTTGGGATTATTTATATAAGATTGATGCCAATTGCTTCCATCTTTTAAACCTATAAATAATCCTGATGCTCCATCTACAGCAAACAAAATAGAATCTGTTGCATTAAGAAATAAACTGTATCCGCTGGAAGCTATTGCTGATGGTTTAGGTACTATATTCCATGTTGTTCCGCTGTCTTTTGAGGTAAAAATATTTTCCGGTGCACCATTGCCACCACCACCTGAAAGAAAAAGCGCATTTGAACTTTGTGTCATATCCCACCATAAACCATTTCCTGCTGGAAGTTGTCCCGTTTGCCAACTCTGTCCGTAATCATCGGAATAATAAAGCTCACCCCATTCACAAACAATAAAACGATTTCCAATAATTGCTAAACCGGCAAGTTCATAAGGATTAAAAGTTTGATTCATCACACCCCAAGTGATTCCTGAATCCAAAGAGAAAAAAATGTTACCAGAGCCTGCAAGAATCATTTTTCCATTGGTCGCAATTTTTTCTATGCCAAAATTATTATCTCTGTCATGAGGTTTGCCTGGAAAACGTATGTCATGCCTTATCCAGGTATAACCCGTATCAACCGAAATCATCACAGCTCCCGTGCACCCGGCAACAATGACATTGTCAAAACTTTCAATGGAAGAAATATTCATAGCTGACAAACCATTATTTTTTTCAATCCAATTACTACTATTGGCGTTGGCAAATATCCCCCTGCTATAACCCATTCCTGCAAAAATAGTCTGATTGGATTTATAAAGTGTTCCTACATTCATATTGGGTAATCCATCATTTGTCCATGAAATATTATTAACTGATGAAACGAGTAATCCTTTTCCATCCGTTGCAAGATAAATTTTATCATCAATAACTTTCACTATTGTTGGTCTGTAGTCGCCTGTGTCATGGTAAAGGGAAATCCATGAATAGCCGCTATCAGTAGAAAAATATAAATCGTAAGGCCTAACTGCGAAAAGACCGTGAGAAGATATATCCCATGAAAAAGCAAAACTGGGAGCGTTAGAGGATAACGTATCGGGAAAACTTATATTTCTGAAAGTAAGACCTGCGTCAGTAGTAATCTCAGATGACCAAATAGGACCATATTGCGCCCAATTCGAACTTACAATGATAGAACCATTGCTTGCAAAAGAATTATTATAACCTCCATGGATATTCGCCCAAGTAGTATCATTATTTTCTAATTTAAATAATCCATCTCCTGTTCCGGCCAATATTTTATTTCCAACTACTGAAAAACCTGTTATACAATATCCGCAAACCCGATACCATGTTGATAAACCGGAATTAATTTTCTTCCATGAAACACCATTATCAGAAGAGCAGTAGATTCCTTCTCCCTGAGTGCCTACAAAAATTCTTCCTCCCATTTGCGCAATGGCTGTAGCGCTTATCGGATAGCCGACATCAATAAATTTCCAGTTGCCTCCATTATCCGTTGTGACGAACAGACCTGCGGATGTTCCTGCATACAAAGCATTATTATATTCATAAAACACCTGAACATTTCCTCCATATGGACCCTTTGTCGGCTGCCATTGTGATTGTGATGAAGCAAACAATGGATATAAAAAAACTGATAGCAATAAGATTTTTTTCATGTAGAAGTTTTACTCAATAATTATTTTTCCAGTTCTTCTTTCATTTCCTGAAATCATCTCCACAAAATAAATCCCATTGGGCTGGACACTCAAATCAACCGTTTTTTGATAAGTCTGTGAAACTTGTGTTTGTGTATCAGAATAAACCACCTGACCATTTGTGTCTTTGATTGTAAGTGTTACATCAGAAGGTATAGCAGGCTGATAACTAATTGTAAAAATGTTATTGGCTGGGTTGGGAAAAACATTTATTTCCGATGTTCCCGGTGTTGCGCTATATACTCCGGTAGTAATATTTAAATCGTAGCTAAAAACTACCCCTTTGCCATTATCACCGTGAAAAACATAATCCGGGCCACCCATTGAAGTCATTCCATACACTATATTATTTGACAATATCAATGAATTGTTATTTGCAATATCCCCATTTAGTCCATTAAAATCGAATAACGTTTTATAGGACGAGCCATCAGTATTTACCGAAAAGATAGAACCCAACCCATTTTTTCCACTTGGCTGTGTAGTCATTCCATAAAAAGAATTTCCTGAAAGCACTATTCCTCCACTTGGGTAGGCCGTTGTTGGATAATTAAAACTATAAAGGTCCTTATATCCACTCCCATCAATATTGATTGAGTAAATTGAACCTACGTTATTAGTTCCGTTGTCCTGCGTAACGCCATAAATAGTATTGCCAGAAATCGTTAAATCTCCAATTGGATATTGTAAGTTGTAAAGAAGCTTGTAGCCAGTTCCATCATTATGAATAGTATATATATTGCCATTGTATCCATTATTTGTTGTTAAAGTGGTTCCATATATCTCGCCTTGTTGCAAAGTTAAATTACTATTGTCTGCTCTGCCGTTTAAACTTTGAAATTCATAAAGGCTTTTGAAATTACTACCGTCTATATTTATTGAAAAAATGTTTCCCCAACCTTTTGCACCCTGCTGAGTGGTTCCATAGAGGATATTTCCAGAAAGTGTTACTGCCCCATTTGGATTGCTACCATTGATGCTATCGAAATCATGAAGATTAACATATCCAGAACCATCTGTGTTAATTGAAAAGATGTTTCCAAACTTCATTGTTCCACCATTTCCAGTTAATCCAAATAAAGTGTTTCCAGAAAGTAATAATGCTCCGGTGGCACCTTGGAGTACATATATGTTTTTATAATTTGTGCCATCAATATTTGTTGAAAAAATCACCCCTCCGGCAATTCCATATAGCGTTGTCCCGGACATGATTAAACTGCCTGATGGAGAAGTTCCGTTTGTACCATTGAAATCAAACAAGTCTTTATATTGAGCCTTACTTATTCCGGTTCCTAAGAATATAGAAACAAGGATTAAAAAACATATTTTTTTCATAGGGTGAATATTTGTGATGGGATATTTGATTGGAGATGTGAATACTTTTCATGCAACAAGCAGTCCTTAAATCAAAGAACAGTTCCACTCTATCATCGCTGAGTATTTGAGAAAGGAGGTATATAGAAAATGGAGTATTTATTTTTCCCAATAATTCCCGTTTAGAGAATAGTATTTCTCAATCTAAAATACCCTTTCAACGAAATATAAAATCAACGAATTACAAAGCAGGGTATCTTTAGCTAAGATGCCGAGGTTTTAAAAGTTGGCATAATTTTTTTAGGTTGTTCTATAACGTTGGTAATTAATGGCAATGGTATTAATCACAATGCGGGAGTGGAGAATAAAAGATTGGTTATTGTTAAGTGATTTTCGCATAAATACAAATTGAATTAAAATTAATCAGATGAAAAGGATTTTACTTTTAATAATTATCGCTGTCTACGCAAATGTCACAAATGCACAATGGCGGCAAACAAACGGCCCGTTTGGCGGAAAGATTACTTGTATTGAAACAAGGGGAACAAATATTTTCGTAGGCACAGTTGGACAATTTCATAATACTGCAGGAAACAGTGGCGGAGGTGTATTTTTGTCCACCGATAATGGAAGCAATTGGATTGCGGTAAATTCAGGATTAACAAATACCAATGTTCACACATTAGCAATCAGCGGAAATAACATTTTTGCAGGGACTGATGGCGGAGTGTTTTTATCTATAGATAATGGGAGCAGTTGGTCTTCGGCGAATATGGGATTGACAACAAATCCCGTTTATTCATTAGCAATAAGCGGGACAAATATTTTTGCGGCAACTGGCTGGAGTGGTATATTTTTATCCACTAACGATGGAAGTTCCTGGTCAGAAGTTAACAATGGGTTATCAACAAGTGAATCGATAAATTCAGTTACCACATTCGGAACCGAAATTTTTACTTCAGATAATGGTGGTGTGTATTTATCCACCAATAATGGAAGCTCTTGGGCGTTGACAAATATATTTTCGACAGCTACTATTGTTTTTTCTTTTGCCCAAAGTGGAGCAAACATTTTTGCTGGTACTAATGTCGGTGTGTTTTTATCTACTGATAATGGAGGAACTTGGAATTCAGTGAATACAGGATTAACCGACACTCATATAAGGTCATTAGTCATAGGCGGATTAAATATATTTGCTGCGACTGCCTACAGCGGAGTGTTTTTATCTACGAATAATGGAAGTAATTGGACTGCCGTTAATTCAGGATTGACATCCATTGAATTCGCACCTTATTCTTATGTTGAATCATTAGCCATAAGCGGAACAAACATTTTTGCAGGCACTTCTTCCTATGGTGGCGGTTTGTTTTTATCCACCAACAATGGAAGTACTTGGTCAGCGGTGAATAATGGATTGACAGCTACAACTGTTTACACGTTAGCCGTGAGTGGAACAAATATGTTTGCTGGGACTTGCTGGGGAGGCGTATATAAATCTATTGATAATGGAAATAGTTGGACTGCGGTGAATAATGGATTGATAGCCACTTATATTAGTTCAATAGCCATAAGTGGGACAAACATTTTTGCAGGCACGGGTGGCGGCGGTGTATTTCTGTCAACTAATAATGGAAGCACTTGGACTGCTGTGAATACAGGTATACCAACTAATTGTGTTTATTCATTAGCCATAAATGGAACAAATATTTTTGCGGGGACTACTGCTGGAGTGTATTTATCTACCAATAATGGAAGCAATTGGACAGCGGTGAATAATGGCATATCATCAACTGCCTCTATTTATTCATTAGCTGTTAGCGGAACAAGCATTTTTGCAGGCACGAGTGGCGGCGGTGTATTTCTGTCAACTAATAATGGAAGCAGTTGGACAGTGAAGAATACATTGACAGAAATGGTAATGAATATATTGACAGTAATGAATATTCAATCATTCGCAATAAGTGGAACAAATATATTTGCAGGAACATTTTGGGGTGGCATATTTTTGTCAACCAATAATGGAGATACTTGGACTGAAGTTAATTCAGGATTAACAGCCACTCAATTCTCATCTTCAGCTGATGTTCAATCATTAGTCATAAGTGGAGCAAATATTTTTGCGGGTACAGGTGCTGGAGTATTTCTTTCTACCGATAACGGAAACAGTTGGGTGAATACAGGGTTGGCAAATACTACAGTTAGTTCATTAGTTATAAACGGAACAAACATATATGCTGGGACTAATGGTGGTGGTGTATGGGTACGACCATTAAGTGAAATGGTGGCAGGAATAATAAATGAAATTAAAGAACCATTATCGGTTTCTGTTTTTCCAAATCCAAATAACGGCTCATTCACAATTAAATCGAGCTCAACGAAAGAACAACTCTTACAAGTATTTGATGTCAATGGTAGAACTGTATTGAGCCAACAGCTATTTGGCAACGCTTCTATTGATGCAAACAATTTGTGTGATGGCATTTATAACGTTTGTGTTTCAAGCAATGCGGGAGTTGAAAATAAAAGATTGGTTATCGTTAAGTAAGCACTTGATGATTTCTACCTAAAAATAAATTGAGTTAAAACTGAATAGATGAAAAGGATTTTACTTTTAAGCTTTTGCATTTCAATATATACTTTTGCTTCCGCTCAAACCTATAAATGGGCTTTGTCTGAAAGTTATTCCCAAACAAACAGCTCAACGGATGTAAGTGTAGATAAAAATGGAAATTTATATTTATTAAGTAGTTTTAATGGTGCAGGTCAAAGTACTGCTCCGAATGGAAATGTAATTGCTAAATATACAAAACAAGGTATTTTAATATGGGCTGATACCATTTCATCAGCAATGAAAATGGTTTCTGATAGTGTTGGCAATATCTATTTGACAGGGACTTTTTATAAATCCATAACTTTTGGTAGTAATACTTTAAGTAGTACAGATGAATCCGGCTATTTAGTTAAGTTAAATTCAAATGGAGAATATGTTTGGGGGATTTCAATTTCTAATTCGCCATGTCATAACTTATGTTTGAATCATGCGGGAGACGTATACATAATTGGGAAATCCAACCCTACTAATCAAAGCCAATATGGTAACATAGGAATGGATAAAGCATTTATTGCAAAATATACCAATGGAGGTCAATTGGTATGGGCAAAAGAATCTCCTAACTTTACTGGGGATACCCCTTCAACCCCGACGAATCTATGTTTTGATTTAAATGATAATTTATATCTTACTGGAAATAAATTTATTGCAAAAATAAATTTGGAGGGTAATGTTGTGTGGTCAAAAGATAATGCAGGTAATGATTTAAATATAATCGTTGATTCAAAAATGAATGCTTTTGTAATTGGAAATTTCCCAGAAACAATTTCTCTTTCTGGTCAAACCTACACCAACTGTTTAAATTGCCAATCAACATTTATTCAAAAATATAATGAAAGTGGAGAAGTGCTTTTAACCAAAGTAATTTTGGGTAGCAAGTTGGTTACATCTGAAGATATTACGATAGATTTAAGTGGGAACATTTATATCGTTGGAATCATATTTGGATCATCCGATTTTGGAAATCAAATTGTTACATCAGGAAATGAAGCCACATTTCAAGGTGGACAAGCATTTATTACTAAGTTTGATTCTAATCTTAAAAATGTTTGGATAAAAAACACTCAGGGAATAGAGAATGTTGGCTCAGGAGCTAGTGGAAATACGATTTGTATTGATGAAAATAATAATAATATTTATATGGCAGGCTCTCTATCTGGGCCAATAAAGTTTGATGACATTACTATATCCAAAGGTGCAGACGCATACAACTCTATTTATATTTCTCAGCTTTTATATAAAGTTGAAACTGCTACTGGAATTATTGAAGGCCAAAAAAACTTAAATTTTATTATTTATCCCAATCCTTCTTCCGGAATTTTTACTATCAATTTTAAAAACAAAACTGTCGAAACAGAAATTTGTATCCATGATGTATTAGGCAATTGTGTCTTAAATAAAGTGTCTGTAAAAAACAGCAATCAGGAAATTGATTTAAGCAGTCAGCCGAAAGGAATTTACTTTTTGGAAATAGTGTCTGATAATGAAAGAGCCGTAAAGAAAATTGTATTGCAATAAATTGGCTATCTAACTTTAGACAAAACTATCATGGTGAAAAAAACCACTCTCTTATTTTTTTCTTTTTTTACTTATCTGTCTATCTATGCGCAACAAATAGAATGGGCAAAGAAAATATCCATCCCTATTAGAAAAAGCCATTTTATCAATAATGCGTTTTGCTTTACGGGTATTAGCAATGACACATTAAAAATTGATTCAATGTTTTATAACTGGTATCCTCATCCTTACTCTTATATGGCATCTATAAAAAAAGATGGAACAATTGATAACGTTTTGCATTTATCAGATATTTATCCGATTGACTTTACAGGAGATAATAATGCTTATTATATCTCTGGAGGTCAGCAGTCATTTTGTATGAGCAAAAGCGAATTGAATGGCAATATTCCGTGGAGTGAATGTTACAGCTGTTTGGGTTGTTCGCATTATCCTTCGGTTGCTGCAGTTTCACTTGTAGAACATAAGAACTCGTTGTATGTAATAGGGGGTTATGAAGATAATCTGTTGATCGGGAACCTATCGATGTATACCCCAAACAAATACAGTTCCCTGCTTACAAAAGTAAACCCTAATAATGGAAATGTTATTTGGGCTAAAAATATTCCAAGCTCAGTAATTAAAATAATTGACTTGCATGATGAAACTTTTTTGATAGGTACAAAGGTGTCTCGCGGCACTTCTTCATTTGATTCTATTTCCTTACAGGTGAATAGTTATTCCGGGATCGCCATTTCAAGAGCAGATACATCAGGAAATTTTATTTCCGCAAAACTAATTGCTGAAGGAGACGGAGCAGAGATGACAAACATGGCAATTGATGCGGATAAAAACATATTTATTACAGGGACTTTTTATGATACCTGTAAAATAGGCACAACTGCGTATGTTGCGAATGGGGGTGCAGTTTTTCTGCTGAAAACAAATTTTTCAGGAAACATTTATTGGGTAAAAATTTTTCCTATGCCTTCTCCAAGTGTATATGGAACAGGAATATTTTCTGTATGTACTACCCCGGACAATTCAGTATGTATAACGGGTGCATTCAGTGCAGATACACTGAACTTTCAAGACACTGTTTTGGTGAGAACAGGCTTAGGTCCGGATGCTTTTCTCGCAAAATATTCATCAACAGGACAGTTAAATTATGCAATGTGTGTGGATGCTTCAGGTTATTGTTCTTTAAATGAAGTAACCTCAGATGATGATGGTGCTTTATATTGGTGGGGATTGTTTCAGGGTCAAATACAGATTGGAAATTATACTTTTCAATCTGGATATGATTATTCAACTTATTTAATTAAGATTAGTGAAAATAATACAACTGGTGTAGAAAATATCAGCAAACAAAATATTTTAGTATTTCCCAATCCTTCCACAGGAATTTTCACTGTCATTCTTAATAAACCTACGTCCAAAATCTGTGTCTTTGATGTATTAGGAAACTGCATCATGAGTAAGGTTGCCAACAATAATACAAACTATGAGCTGGATTTAAGTGGTCAGTCAAAAGGAATATATTTTATGGAAATACTGTCTGACGGTGAAAGAGCCATGAAGAAAATTGTTTTGCAGTAATTGTCAGATTTCTCGTTTCATTAACATTGCCCCTAACGGTTTTTAGCTAAGCGAGGTGCGGAAATTAAAAGCACAAAGTTGTCTTAACCGATAAACTTTATTAAATGTACTGAACTTAATCGCAAATCCAAAACATTTGCGCGGAGCGCACCTTTGAAAAAATGCATTTGCACCTTGCACAAATCCCGCATCTTGCTTAGTTAGGTAATGTTAGGGGCTGTGGTTCTATATCTCTCCATTAAGTCGGCTGTTTAAAATGCGGTCTTAACGAAAAGTGCGAACTGGCACAAAAATTGTCTGCATAACTTTGAACAAAATGGTATAGATGAAAAAATTTATTCTCTTGTTTTTTTCTTTTTTATGCTCGTCTGTCCAAGCGCAACAGTGGTTATGGGCATATCCAATAATGTATGATGCTAATGGAGGTGGTCAGTTAGACAATGTAATGACAGATACATTGGGACATGCTTATTTTATGGGCAACTTCTATAATGCCACACATATGGCATTTCAAGGGCTGAATGATTCATTTCCTACAAATGATCTAAAGTCGTTTGTAGTAAAATATGATAACTCAGGAAATATTAAATGGGTGGGTGGTGGTTGGGGTTCAGCGTATGCTAATGATCATTCCATAAAAGGAGGTTCTTCGGTAGATAAATATGGGAATACATATATGACGGGAAATTGTGGGACTTCTTTTTTCGGAACAGGTACCGATACGCTGCATTTTACAAATGTTCAAAATACTTATCGCGACTTTCTTGTTAAACTCGATCCCAATGGAAAACCAATATTTCTAAAAGTGCAAGGCGATTCTTGTAGTGCTGAAGGAGTAATGGTAACTGCTTTACCGACAAATGAACTTATTCATTTTGGATATAAACTCACTTCCTGTCCGTTTATGGGCGGCACTTCACTTGAATATTTCAAAAAGCTGGATGCTTCAACGGGGAATGAGATATGGTCGCTGATTCCAAATTATAACCTACAATATTTTGGGTCGAGCCAAATTATACCAACAAAAGATAATGGTTTTTTAATAAACGGACGTTACAGAGGTGACAGTGCGCGGTTTGACGGACTGACTACTCATAAAACCTTTCCTTCCACATCATGGTTGAATTGGACTTTTCTTGTTAAATATTCCTCATCAGGAGAAGTGTTATGGGGACAAAAAGTCAGTGACACTGATAATGAATGGAATAAAGGAGCAACGGTTGATGGAAATAACAATATAATTTTTGCTGCCGAAACTCGGGGGACTTCCACTTATGATGGCGTTATTTTGCCTGTCAAAGGAGATCGAACACTCCATTTAATAAAAACTGATGCATTAGGAAACTATATAAAGCATATGAGTTTCAATTCAGGAACCTATTCACATTTTTGGATGATTGATTTGGCAAGTGATAAGAACGGAAATGTTTATGTCAGTGCGAAATTAGATACAACACTCATCATTGGCAATGATACTATTTATTACAATTCTAATCCTTTGAATCAGATTAATGCCATTATAAAGTTCGATTCAAATTTTAATTATTTATGGTCTCAGTACGTGAGCGGATATAATAACGGAGGTGGTCAATTCGCAATTACGGATAGTATAATATATTTCGGAATGAACCATGACGCGGATGTTTACCTTCACGGAAGCAGTTATTATTTTCCTGCACCCTATAGTCCCCAGAATGCAAGTTTTGTTGCAGCCATAAAAAATGGTAATAATGGTAATAGTGTCGCCACGATTGTTCGTCAAGTTGTAAATGAAAAGCAAATAAATATTTTCCCAAATCCTTCCACAGGAATTTTCACTGTCATTCTTAATAAACCTACGTCCAAAATCTGTGTCTTTGATGTATTAGGAAACTGCAT
>OLLH01000120.1_pt1 | contig 18312 bp, 12 predicted proteins | sample 1604451 | NCBI WGS metagenome assembly OLLH01 (sample SAMEA104055714, study PRJEB20765) | soil metagenome | isolation source: soil
GTTATCCTGTCATTCATTTCGGTCATGCTGATCTGATTTTTTACATACAAACCAATAGCTCCGCTTAAAACAACAATTACCGAAATGATAAGCTGGACAAGCGTAATAGAACGCCCCGTTTTTATTTGCGGTTTGACTGGCATTAAAAGAGTATGGTTTTAAGTTTTATTGCCATTTTTAAATTTCATTTCAGACTTTATTTCTACCACATCAAGTTTTATATCGTGCATCCCGTCTTTAATTAATTCCAGTTTGGAAATTATTTTTTCATCCGTCCCACCTATTTTTAAAAACTCTTCTTTTATGTATATACCATGCGCGGTAAAATCACTTCTCAAAGTTTCATTTGCTTTATCGGATGCTTCTATTCTGGAACTTAGGGAGGTTATCTTACTCATCAGCCTACCATAGAATCCAAGAAAGACAATCACAATAAGAACAAATTGTCCAATTAAAGCAAGTAGTGGTATTGTTATCATTTTCCAAAAAAATGGTTTAAAGCAGCCGCAATAATTATTCCCGCTAACCCCCAGATGATTCTCATGTACAGACTAGATTTGACATTATCCTTTTCAATACTAACAACCTTCGCCTGAAGCGCCTCTACATCTCTTTCGCAATCATGCAATCGCTGTACTATCCCTCCATCCTTAGCCAGGGAGTTGCCGATTAAGGCCTGATGTACATCGTTTACCTTACCTGCCACCGTTTCCACTTCTTTTCGTATCGCCCTAATATCATTCTGAGTAACCGCAACCTGTAGATGCTCCTGTTCTGATCCCATAATCATATTTGATTTTATAAGTGTACGTAGGATTATGAGGTTTAATTTAGTATTAAATTTACGGGAAATTCTGGATAATTGTTGACCTGCTGCTATCTGAATATATAAACAATTTAGTATCTGTCATTCTTACTATAAATGGTTTTGGCGGGGGAGGTGGTGGTGGTATTGGGGCTATGAATTTGAGCGTCAAAGTATCGGCCCATGTTCTTCCTTTCAAATCGAGTGTTGTAAGTGAAATCTTTGACGTTCCGGCCTTAAACCCGCTGATTACCGTAGCTGAAGTGTTGTTCATAGCAAAGATTACAGGATTCCCGGATACATTTCCCCATGTGTACTTAGCTGCATTACAGGTGCAGGACGATAACGGAAGCGATATTAACGGCAATGTGTACGTGGTGTCATTCATCTGAATAACGGCCTGAGAGTTGGCCTTAAATGACAGGAGAACAGCCAATATGATGATTATGCTTTTCATAAGAAAGAGGCTTTACTACTTCTTGGAATAGAGATGCATTGACAGGATGGCGGGAATACGCCCAATCCTAAATAACCTATTACTAAATTATACGGTTTCCCGGAGAAGTCGGTTGAGCTAAATGGATTTATTGTTCCAAAGCCAGGTATTGACGGACTTCCGGACGTTGGCGCATAGCTGTAAAAATTACCCATCGAATTAGAAAAGAGTACTGTCAAAGAATCTACCTGAGTCACAGATGCGTTTGGCCAATATTGATTATTGGACGTGTCTGTTGCTATCGAGTTCCAATCCGGAGACTGGTTCATTATAATATGATTCGGCTTACCGCTGGTTGATATATTAAATCCCAAATTATTTCTGATATAGATATGCTTACCAAACGTGTTACCAACTACTGCGATTTGACACCAATAAGATATTTGATCTGATGCGTTTCCTTGTGTATTATTATAAATGTAAACATCCGTAGCCATAAATTTTCCAGTAACGGTATCGCTTGGAGAAACCTGTGGTGAGATCATACCATACTCCGATGAATTAAACTTTCCGTTATTGAAAAATATAATCGGCCTCGGATTTGAAACTTCACTGCATGGAGCAAGTCTTAAAATATACCCCGGCCCCCCATCTGTATAAATGTAACTGAAAGTTCCGGAACCGTGGCCGTATACCTTTCCAACATCTCCGTGTGGCGGGAGTGATCTATTATTAAGTATAGCCCAGTGATTGTAGTTGCATCTAAATTGAATACCACGCGATTCCGTTCCTGGCTCTCCGCTTGTCGATGTGGCCGAAGTATTCATGCTTAAAAATCTAGTTATAATCGTGCTGTCGAAAACATCCGGCGGTCTACCTGCGTTGTCGGATGGAGATCCAAAGCTCCCTTCTATTAATTCATTGCAGGCTATCTCTGTAATGGAATCGAACTTGTTTTTATACCACGCTAATGTTGTTGAATCTCCTTGCGTATACAGCCAATTTCCATGCGCCAAAATACAAGAAGTGCCTAAATTAAGAAAAGCTAAATGATGCAAATAACAGTTGTTGTCATTGCCGCCTCTTGAAGAAAAAGCCCGCATATCCATTCCATTACTTGTTCCAGTAAAGGATACGTAACCAAATTCTACTCCTGTATTTCCAGAGAACTCTACCGTTCCAGTAAAATATGATCTGCCTGATTGCGGAAGAATAATAATTCCATTTAAGTGATCGAAGGTTCCGGAGGTATAAGACCCGGTTGTTATAAGCGCCGAATCGCCCGGTGAATGGCCAACCATACTGGTTAAAGACACGCTTCCGCTACCGCTTCCTATAAGAAAATGAGTGGCATTCGCACTTACCCATACGAATAAAATAGATATGGATAATAATATTCTCATTGAAATGATGCCGCTAACCCGCGAGGTTTTGTAAAACAATTACATGGCTGTGGTGATATGCTTACGATCTGGACGTTCCCTCTAATCAGATAAGCTCCGTCTGCATTTCTTCCGTTTATAGCTATCTGAAGTGGAGCTTTATACCCAACCGGATCTCTGATAATTAAAAATAAATTATACAACCCTGGCGCAATGGATGGTAGCGTATAGGTATCAGATTGCGCCGTTGCGGTTACTGATGGCAAGAATAGCTTCGGAGTAAATCCTGAAATAGCAGACCAAACGACAGCTCCGGTAGCTGTTCTTAATTCATAGGTTACATTCCAGTTTTCGTAGTTTGGCGCAATCCCTACATTCTGCCAGTTCAGAGTAATATTTATTGACCCAGTACTGTTTGGCGTTGTGGTCATGCTCCCTCCTGCTATATTCAGTCTATACCCGCAAAGTTTTGATGCTGCTGTTATATTCGCTTGAAGCCCTGCGTCGGAAGCTGAAATTGGATAGTTTCCATTTCCAAATGATGCCGCATGGTAAAGCGAAATTTCACGCGGCTGATCGCAATAATAACTTCCACACGTATATTGAACCTGAGTATTATCGTGGCTTGGTTCGCCGCCTATGGGGGCGAATTTATATTTATTTAAAATAAGTGTATTAAATTGAACGGACCCAGAGCCTGGATTGTAAGACCCGCCGTTATTGGCCAAGATATTATCCTCATCATGCTGACCCCAGTTGTCTCTTCTCCATCCTAGCTGACCCCATGGATATGTATAGGTAAGCGCAAAATAGCTGGTTTGGGGTGGAATTAAAGAAGCATTGCCGCCATCAAAAGCGCCATCTGTAATCAGATTTGGTATATTCGGGAATGCTTCCGTATTGGCAGTAATGAGCGTATCGAGAGTGGCTGCCGTTGCGTTTGCGCCAGCAGGAATACAAGATGTTCCGGAGCATCCAGCGGATGGATTTCCAGCCCACGGATATATATTCCACTCCCCATCATTTCCGTAACCCCTAATGTCTACTGAATAAAGAACATCCTGAAATCTTTTTCCGGAATAGGTAGTTGCATTTATGTGAGTCGCAATGGCCATCATCAAAGCCTTCCATCTTGAGATCCAAAATGCACTGTTCCAGTTGGGAATATTTGAACCTTGGAATACCCAATCTTTAACGGTTTCTGTCTGCATTTCAGTATGCAGATAAACTGGATATGCCCCAGAAGCTCCACAACCGATACAAATCGGCATTACCCCAAACTCGAACATTTGTCCGTTGTCGATGGCTATCTTAAATCTTCTGTCAAATTCTGTAAAATTATAAGACCCCTGTGTCGATCCTTCAATATCACTCCAGTTGAATCTTGTGTAATAATTAAGTCCCTGCGTTGTTCCGTTTGGGACTTCCGGAGCATTGCTGTTATCCCATTGTATTCCGTTCCACATTTCTACTCCACGACCGGGGGATAAAATATCGGTATTGGCAAATGGAATAATTGAGAACGACAACGCCGTTGTTGGCCCCGAAGGTGGCGGCGCTATTGTTGGCGAGTAAATAACATCTACCCAGTAATTAGAATGATTGAACGATGTGTTTGGGAAAGCTGGAACCGAAGCATTATAAGCATACACTCCGTTATCACCATCTACTCCTTGCTGAAGCCCAGTAAGCACTCCATTGGTTGTTCCGGATGAAGTAAACCAGCCCCCATCTGCTGAATAATCTCCATCCGGAAAATAAGTAGATGCGATATATGTTGTACCAGACGTGATTGCAATTGGAGTAGCGAAATAAGCGCTCTGCCATCCCGTTCCAGTTGTTGTATAATTTACTTCACCGAGTTTCGTTCCAGATGATGACCATAAATCTCCAACATGAGTTCCGGTCATTCCGGTCTGCCAATAATATCTTACTCCGATTATATACCCATTAGCCGTACTCCTGAACTTTACTCCTAAACATACCGGAGCGTCCACCGCCGCAGCAGAAGCTGGAATTTGCGAGGTGAATATACTCGTCTGCCCATAGGAGGCAAAAGAGTAAAGGGAGAGGATGAATATTAAAAATTTTTTCATTTGAATAAAGCGTATATAATATTATTAGCAATAGCCCCGTTTTTTATAAGTACCGCCGAAGTGTACGGGGCAAGCGTTATCTCTCCATTATAATTAATCCCCTTGGCGTCTATATAATTATAGGGAAGGAAAATAATTAAAGGAGATTGTGTAGGATTATATTCAAAGAGTAAATCTGAGGTAGTGGTTATTGTCTTTGGGGACTTGTGAGAATGTGCATCATAGCTGGTCAGCGTTTGCCACCCTGCAAGCGTATAATAAAAATCAGTGGTAGCTAAAGGTTCCGTGTTGAAGACAAGACTATCGGCAATAGGGCGCACATAATAATTACTATCCATAGTACCATAAGACGATATATCATTATGAAGCGTTCTGGTAAATAGGCAGTATTGAATGGAATCCTTTGAAAAAAAGATATTGTTCTTACTCGTAAATCCAGTAATGGCTTCTCCGGAAATATCGTTCTTAATATATATTTGAGCGACCCCGTAATTATATACGGTATTACCTGTGACGGTTATATTAATGGCATCATGAACGAAGATTCCAGAATATCCCGCAAGGGCGGGGCTTGTTAATTGGGCAATAGAATTATTAAGCACCTGAACACCGCTTGTAAGTCCGTTCTGATCCAGATAAACACCGTGAGCTTGGGACGTGCCCGGATTATTTATGCCATTCCCATTTCCGATTCCATTTAAAATTATATTGCCGCTGATTATTTTATGGGTTGCCGCAGCAAGGGTATAAATTCCGCCACCATCGTCTTTTACAAAACAGAAATAATTTATAAAGTTGTTAAGGACTTGCAGCGAATCACCATTTGCAAAATCAATTCCATCGTAACCGGTTGTGTCAATTTCATTGTATTGAACCAATCCATTAGGCAGATTGTTTAAAAACATTCCGGTAGCCATGTTATCACTGCTTCCGCTCATGCCCGCTATCGTTGCGGTATTCTTAATAAGATTGCCAGTGATTGCAATATTTGAGAAAGTCTTATTTGCATATATAGCGTCATTATTAGAGTTGTTTATGGTATCGTTTATAACTTTAAAATTAGTAGATGCACCGTAGTTTTCCCCGTATATACCGTTATAATTAAAATTAAAACTGCAATACTGAATAGTAAAATCATGAGAGTTTTCTATATAAAAAACATTCGCGTTGGCACCCTGAAAATTAATATGGTCGAAGGTTATATAGTTTTTATTTGTCGTGTAAACAAGCGTATCCACCGACGTGACCCGAACAGTAGGCGGTGTACTCGTTTCGTAAATATCAATTTTATGCGTAGATGGATTGTAATACCATTCGTTTAAGGTATCGAGGGTTCTAAGATCATTCTGAATAAAAAACCCCCAGTTTGCTTGACCGTAATAAGTGGACGCGGGCGTATAGGTAAGCGTTGTACTGGAATGCGCCGTAATGGGATTTCTATCAAGTACCCACCGCTGCTTTTTAATAACCACTTCGGCTCCTGTCCAGTTCGTAACTGATGAGTTAAGGGAAGAACTGGTGATAGTGGTATTTGTAACAAATGTTTGGTAGGTTAAAAATCCGGTATTCGGGAACCGCCCCATACCTGTATTTACACCGTTGACGGTTGCCAGATAGCAATATGGTAGCGCTGAAACAGTGCTGGTACTTTCCCATATATTACTTCCTAAGTTTGTCCATGCGCTCACATTTGTAAAACCACTAATGACAGGACTTACCCCGGTTCCATAAGCTCCATACCAGACCGGATTTCCTACTGCTCCGGAATGACTAATGGTTAGCATGCCGTAAAAAACATCCCCCCGGTTAAAGAACATACTATCGCCGGCGGCAAACGTGTGTGCTGAAACTTTTGCCAGCGTCTGCCAAGGAACGCCAATTGTTCCGGCGGCGGCGTCACTTCCTGCACTTGCTACGTAGTAATTCGTTGCCCCTACGGTCAAGGAAAAGAGAATAGAAAATATCGTTAATAATTTCTTCATTATATTAATTTGAAATAGAGTGTTACGCTTATATTCTGGTTTGACGGAATGGTCGCCCATGTCGCGGGCGTAACCCATTTTATTTCCCACTTGTCTCCGGCACTTATTGAGGTAGACATGCTGGTTGACGAATATGTATTTACTACTGATGCTGTTGCATTAAAGGCGACATTTGAGAGCAAAACATCTGTAGTATTATTTATCCTGATACTTACTACTTGTGTTTCCGTTGAGCTGATCTGATTGGCCCTTACAGAGATAGAATACCCCACCAAGGTGCACGCATAGGGCATTATAACGATACGGCCATTCACGGTTGTTACCGGCTGCGTTGCTAAGTCCATAGCACCAAAATAATACGTGGTGTTTGCTATGGTTGTAATGACAGATCCTTCCGCAAGCATTGTAAAACGCTCCATTCCTTTAATTGCATCGGCGTAGGCAGTGGTAGAAAGTTTTGTAGAATTATCGTTTGCTGATTGTGTAGTAGCTGTAGTTCCAGTCGGAAGTGAAGGAGTTCCGGTAAATGTTGGTGAGGCAAGATTAGCCTTTAATGCAGCTATGGCATCCGCATAGGCGGTTGTACCTACTTTCGCGCTATTGTCGTTAGCCGATTGCGTAGTAGCTGTTACCCCTGAAGGAATAGCTGTGGCATAAGCCGGCTTAGTCCCTGTACCTGCTGAAACTAATATAGAGCCGGTTGCTACATCTGCAATATTGGACTGGGTATTTGTTCCGGAAAAAGAGATAATATCTCCTGTTGATCCGGTAAGCGTGCCACCTGCCGCCGCCTGAAACGATCCATTACCAAAAGCATCGGTCGCCGTCCACACATAATTAGTTGTGGAAGTTGACGCAAGTCTCGGCGTTGTGAACAAGGGGGATACCAGTGGCGCAAAAGTAATAGCCGTAATACTATCTATATATGCTGCCGGAGAAATAATTGTTAATGAATCGGGAAGGCCGGTAGTATGAACAACTGCAAGCGGATACTTTACATTTGTAAATGTCAGCCCCGTCGTATCATGTTTCCGTACATAAGGAGCAAGCATTGTCGGAGTATCCGCAACATTCACTTTGCCATATATACTATTCGTATTGGCTGTGATCCGGTTGGCCAGAACACTATCACTGTTATTTAGCTTCAATGCCGCAATGGAATCCAGCCGGTGTCTTGAGGCAACGGAAAGTATTGTATCACTAAACTTCAAAACGACAGCAGGCATCCTCAGTGAATCAAATCTACCACTTACTGTCTGAGAGGCATCAAAATGAGTGGCGCTCTTTATGGATACCTTTTCGTTCTGTGAAAATGCAGTTGCGGAAATAAAGATGGATAAAAATATAAATATCTTTTTCATACAATTAATTAATCACGAAATAATTTAATAGACTTCCGTCAGCTGCGTTTATAGTTCCGGCGGCTACGTTAGCCTCGATGGTTAAAGTATTCGTCGTACATACTGCCTGATATTGAATTGTTAAAGAACCTCCAGAAGGAGAAACAAGCTGAACAAAAGCCCTACTAGATGTTGTCAACCCGGAAATGGTTATTGCCTTTGTTCCAGAGACGAGCGAAACCTGTCCAGTTCTTCCATTAGTTCCTTCTGTGATATTAAATGAATTTCCGGCTGTCCCCAGAGTGATGCTTCCGGTGGTCATTGCGCCACCATCCGCAATCGTAACAACCGCTGTTCCGTTATCCCGGAATATGGCTATGGGTGCCGCAACCGCACCGTTATCGGCTATCAAAGCTGCATCAGTCAGGGTCGGGGCCGTACTCATAAGGCCAGCGAATACACCCACCCGTATTGGAGACGTACCGGCGTTTGCCGCAAAGAAAGCTCCCCCTATATTGGTTGCGCTGTTTTTGGTCGTGGTGGAAATAGCCTGGATACCTACGTTCCTGTTACCGTTTTGAGCCATGAACGCGCCTCCAAAATTATCACCAACAGTGGTCGCGGTTGCGTCGGCTAATATCCCATTATTGGATGGATTACCCCATACCCCAAGGCCCGTATTACCCGTTCCTGCGACCGCGTTGGCAAATCGTCCAGCCGCTCCAAGAAACGCATCCGTTGCACCGGCCAATAAATCAAGATTAAAGGCATAATAATTATTTCCGGAACTATGAGAAGTAGCCTGAATATTTTCTACCGCATTATACGAAGCAGCGGTTGTTGGCATTGTTGCCGAAATTTTCAAAATCGGCTGCTGGTCTACCATTGTACCGCCAGTAAGCGTTATCTGCTTGTTGGTTATATTGTAGGTGGCAAATGCGTCCCCAGTAAGTCCGGATGTCCCGCTCCATAAAGCAATCTGCCCCGATGTGCCGCTGCCAGTAAGGGTGCCCCCGCCTCCGCCTATCGTTGTCCATGTCCCGTTTAGATTCCAATAAGGAGTGTGTAGTGTCGCATCGTACACCTCAAGGCCATCGGCTGGTGAACTGATTGCATTTCTTTGCGTCGTCGTCATTTGCGGGGGCAGAAACCCCTTAGTGGTTGACGACATATTTATAAGCGCCGTAGGAACGTCTGTTGTTGTACCTATAGAAAAATTCCCATTGGTATTTATCATACCGTTGGTTACATTATTAGTATAGAAGTATAGTGGGAAATTAGAATTAGCCCCAACATAATAACCGGTGCCAGAACTGTACGGAGCCGATGGGCCAACTCCATAGTTAGCCAACACACCTCCGACAATAGCTCCGTTACCGGCAGAAGATTGATAAACGGCTATATTATATAAAGATCCAGCCGGAAGTGTTGTTGATGTATTTCTTAAAATAAATCCCGGAAACTCACTTGATGCCCCGCCGTTAGTATTTGAAAACTGAACATCTGCTGCATAAAAAGAACTCGCATCCGTATTACCCAAAAGCAACTGATTGCTCCACATATAATCTATGTTCTGATGTGTGCAGGTAGTGAATGAATAAGGGGCCGAATAGTTTGTTGATATCGTTCCCTTACCAAGGGTTACGAACTGAGCATTGGTTACTTTTATAGCGGGAAGTGCGGGGTAACTGTTATTATCATTAATGGAAAAGTTTGAAATCGTTAAATAGGCGGGGGTAGAGATAGCCCATGTCAAATTGATCGGACTCCCTTTTGATGACCCACCAGCGAGCTGAATATTAGTAATTACAATATTTCTAAATAAAGATGCAGATGGAAAATTTCCATAAATAGCCGAAGAATCGAAATTCTCCATTGAACAATTCGTAATGGCTATATCCGAGCTTGGCCCGTCTATCCAGTTGATATCAATATCGTACTTGACCCTTTGGGCTGAAGTGCCAGAAAGTAGCCCATTGAATTTGCAGTTGGATACCTTCATGCCGCCGCCGCCGTGATAATAAATATTAGCGAGCGGAGAAGATGCAATAACGCCGTTATGGGAGAACGTACATCCGTCAACAACGAAGTCTCCAGCATCCGGCTCGATATTATTCCCCAGATCAAGGTTTATATAAACCGCCCAGTAAAATTGACTGTGTAAAATCTGATAACTGAAGCCACCACTTACGTACATATTCCGGTAAAACCCTTCAATAGTTACATTGTTAACCGTAAAAAAAAGGCCGTTATATATCCGTATCGCCGCGCCGTTCGTCGGGGTCGAACTGGCAGTATTTGCAATAAGCATATTTTCAAAAGCGAAACTATTAGTTCTTACCGGTGTGCCTGATGGCTTGGAAACAAAAAGGTTAGCCGTTGCGCTGGAAAAAATAATAGAAGTACCTGCATTGGTAGTATCCCCCATGTGCGCATAGTCTGAGCCAGCACCGGGCGGGAATGAGGTAGCGTCACCAAGCGTCCTTACATTCGATGGAACCAAAACGCTATCAGTTAGCAAATACGGATGATTACCGCCTGGCCAATATATTGTACCACCACGCTTGGTAGATCCAACATAAGCATATAGCGCCCGCGCCGCCGCAGTATTATCGGTAGTCCCATCTTGCACAAATCCATAATTAAGGACATTGTAATACGGGAATACATTTACCGCCTGCGATTTAGCCAGAAACGGAAGAGCGGAAAGAAGGAGTATAAAAAGTTTTTTCATATAAATTAGTTGTGTCTATACCACTGACTTGTTGATGATCTGTACACCCATTTTCCAACAAATGATCCAGCCGATATAGGTCCATTTGGATTTGATGCCTGTAAAAGAGTTTGTCCGGAATTAGCGACAAGCGTAAATGCGGTTACAACAATTCCGGAAGTTATAGTCCCCCCAGCCTCTATCTCAATCACGTCCTTATCTGAGGGGGAGGCCGGCGTCGTCAAAGTAAATGCGGCTATCGTCGAACTGAAATCAAGTGTAACTAAATAGTTTCCTCCAGTTATGGTAGCGGTCGTTCCTGATGTTATAGGCTGCCTTGTAAGAGAAGACCCTCCGCCACCACCAGCCCCTGTTACTAATTTACCGGTTGCGTCATACCCGTAATAATTAACTACAGTTCCGGGCGCTGCACTTCTGAAATAAATTGATCCGTCTTTGTTTAATGTAATCCCATCATAAGTTACTCCGTTTGAAATTCCGCGTAATACTAAAGTATCGTTTGCAAATTGTATTTCTACCGAATCCCTTCCCATTCTAAATCCTTTTCCGGGAGATGCAAATGTGGTTAAATGCCCAAGATGATCTGTTCCTCTATACCATTGCGACCCATTAGCGGCTACCAATGATTGAAATGAATTTGAATTTTCTGTAATATTATAAGTATAATTAAGTGAAGTAAAATAGCTATTTGCGCTATCATATTGCAACCCTTTAGCATACCCACTTCCATCAGCCCCGTAATACAGGAAATATCCAGCAGTGCCATGCAGCATTGCATTACTTCCTCCATTAACAGAAATAGCCACAGTATCCTTCGACCCATCCAGTCTATTTAATGTAAAAGTGGAATCATTTAAACTGGTTACTGTAGTGTATGCGCTTGTCCCACCGCCAGCAACGGAAGCTCCAGCAACATCATAATTACCGTTTCCTCTTGCCACAAATGTTGCAGATTGTTGTGCTGTAGTTAAAACATAAGAAGAGGCTCCATCAATTGTTCCACCTCCATTAACCACAACTGTTACGGTATTCGTTCCGTTATCTGCTTTTTTAATCGTGTAAGTTTGCCCAGACCCTCCGGAAGGGACTGTCATGGTAAGCGCCCCGAGTGTTGGATCTGCTTCAATAAAATTATCCGTTGGCAATAGACTATAGTTGGATGTTTCTCTTACGAAATCCTGGAACCATCCTGCTGTATAAATTCCGTTTTGGAAAGCCACTGGATTTGTTCCAGAAAACGAAAGTTGACTAGCCCCGGAGCCGGTAGTAATCAGATTTGTTCCGGTTAATGCAGATCCAATAGTTAATGTTTGCTGAAGGTTCTGAGAAATACCACCGCCAGAAGAAGATCCACCCAGATTGATCCACTTCGATCCGTTCCATACGCAATACCCGCTTCCAGTAGTGGTTGAATCGGTATTAAAGAATATCGCCGATACCATGTGATTGAGCGAGTTCATGGTGGCTGTAGGTCCGCCTCCGTTTCCTAAAATAATACGCTGATCATTCCGTCCGAATATAGCCACATTGGACGAATCTGTTTGTACGCTGTCGGCAATGATGTATGTGTTTGCGAGGCCGCCGGTTGGTGTTTTCTTGTCAGACTTATACCCGATGAAAATAGAATTTGAATCAGCGCCGGATGCACCAGCATTATACCCTATAGCTACGTTGTTGCTGGTATTCTGAACAGCAAACAAGGCCCCGCTTCCGATGGCTGTATTGAATTTCCCAGACAGTAGACTACCCAATGCTATCCGGCCAATGGCTGTATTATCGCTTGAAGATGTGGTTACGGAAGACAAGGCAGCGTAACCGAAAAATGTATTTCTAGCCCCATTACCCGATGCACCATTCAATGATAGACCTCCGGTCTGATTTACATCATCAGCAATAAGTGTAGCACCCCCGGTACTGAATTTTAAATACGCTCGTGAGCCAATATATTGATACGTTAAGTTTGAAGACCCAGATAATTGATTACTGCCGTTTCCAACACCTATAAAAGTAGATGTAAGCAGATTTAGTGTCGATGCTGTAACCCATGATGGTAAAGCCCCAGTTCCATTTGATGCCAATATCTGACCGGTCGTTCCTGTTCCTGAAACCTGCTGCGCATTTCCTGTTGCAGTAGATCCTCCAGCAAGAAGAGCGTATGGCGTAAGAGATGATACACCAAGGCCACCATTTGACACCACAAGCGTACCAGCAAGAGTAAAAGTTCCGGCTGAAGTAATTGGCGATCCGGAAAAAGAAAGTCCCGTAGTACCTCCGGAGGCAGCCACAGACGTAACCGATCCCCCTGCTGTAGTGCTGACGGTTTGATTTGGCCAAACTCCAGTAACAGTCATATTTGCTCCAGCAATAATACTTGGAGTGGGTGTTCCAGTTCCACCATTAGCCACTGAAAGTATCCCAGAAACATCCGTATTTAAAACAACAGCACTATAAGCCGGAGAAGTCCCACCATGCAAAACTGTCGTAGTCGTTCCGGCACCTGTTTGAAGTAAAGTACCTAATGAATTTCCATAGAACATTCCACCGTTGGTAAGTAGTGTCAGGAATTTTGGAGCGGCGGAAAAACTCTTAACGCCAGCAAACGTCTGTAGGCCAGTATTCACCATCCCCGAATTGGTTGGAGTGGCGCTTTGAGCGTAAATACTAGACCCAGAAATAACCAACCCATTTGGAGATGGAGTTTGGCTGTCGAATGTCCCTACTAAAGAAATACCAGATCCGCTTCCGCCAGTGCTGGAAAGGGTAATAGAACTATCCGCATTTTGAGTGAAGGTCATATTAGCTCCAGCCGCAATCTTTTTAAAATAAATTGTATCAGCTCCGGTAACATAGCCCATATTTATACCCGTGGCTCCGGCGTTCTTGACATAAATGGTATCCAGTCCTCTTGCTGCAATGACCGAGGTGTCTACATAAAAAGTAAGGGAGTTCGCGTTTGTAGTACTGTCAATTAAGATACCATATCCTGCGGCTCCTGTTTTTATTTGATTTGTATTTGGGATTGCCCACCGGTAAAAAGCACCAACATTTGTATTTGTATTCCCGGTTCCGTTTACAACCCATGTTCCAGCATCACTCAGAACTTTTCCAGTGACAGTTGTTGAGAATGGAACAAGTCCTTTCAAGGTAGTTGTAAAAGTATTCAGCATAGCCGTTACCTGCGTAGCTGTAAGATCCAGCGCGTTTGCTGTGATACCAGTATTATTCCCTTTAATTGTTCCAGCAACCATCTGAGCCAGCTTTGCATTCGTTACCGCATTGGCTGTAATAACATTCGTAAGAGATCCGGCAGAGTTGGTAACATCCCCGAGTTGTGCCGGGAAAGCAGATGCTTTTAAAACTCCTGTAATATTTGTTCCGGAAACATTCACCGCATTGGCCACAAATGCTTGGCCTGTCAGTGATAAATAATTTTCTCCCGTCAGTGTCGCATCTCCGGTATTTGTTCCAGAAACAGTTGCATTAAGCGGTATGGTTAACGTTTTTGAAGTAGCCCCTCCTGAGATGGTAAATCCAGTTGTCAAAGCCGCAAGCGTTAAACCGTTTACGGAAGTCGGAGTAATCGCTCCGAGAATAATTGTAATTGCCGGAGTGCTTGTTGGATTCGTTATTGTTGCTGATACACCATTGGCAGGAACAACCGAAACGTTTATTACCGTTCCGCTTCCAGTACCACCACCAGACCCCTTTCCTCCACGAATAGAAAGTGTGTCGGCTGGCCTATTATTATAGGTAACAAGTTGTACGCTATCATTAAGCATTGCAATACTACTTATGATAGGGAAATTTGCGGTATCGTAATTTACTATATTCCCACCTCCAGATGCCACCAAATAAACACCTGCTGTATTAAATCCAGTTCCAGTGAAAGTCCACACATAATTTGGATATGTCCCGGTAATAGAACAGCCAACACAAGTCGGATTTAATTGAGCCGGAATTGTAGGACGATTTGTAAGGTTGTTGTAATTTAAATAAAAAGAAGGGGTCAGCCCATTGAATTTTGCAACTGTCGGATTCGGGTAACTTCCAGATAAATCTCCACCAGCGGTAGTATTCAACAATGCCATACTTCCCAAACCTAAGTTGGTTCTTGATATAGCGGCATTAGCAACATCAGATAAATTATTTGCAGCAAGTAAACATCCTATGCACGATCCACCGCTGCCGCCGTAAAAATTTAACTTAATTAAATTTGCGTCAGCAACCCCATCAGCGAAAGTATAGTATGTGGCATGGAATCCGGTATATGTACCATTCGGATTAAGAACACCCCCCGAATCCACTACATAAATTACATTGCCTCCGCGATATTTTGGAAGGTTCAAAAATGTAAGCACTTCGGTAGTTGATTGATATGGCCTCCACAAAAAAAGATTAGCGTCGTAAAAATAAGTTCTTGCATCTGTAGGAACAGACTGCGAAGGACTATATGGCTTATTTGAAACGGTCCCGGAAGTTGGATTAAACGTTTGCGCACTCGCTAAAAAGAATAATAGAATGGCAAATATGGATAATAAATATTTTTTCATTTTAAACATATATTAATCCGGTATTATTTTTTACGAACCCAGACATTTTTGACCTAAGAGTATTCGGATTCATGTTTTTGGCTTTAGCGGCATCATCCGTTCCGTAATAGAAAATACCAGAATTAAGGTCAAGCAGTGTTTTTGTGTTATTGGCTCTTATGCCCTTCATTCCTTTATTAGGCGGCATTCTGTGCTTCCCAAACCAGTGATGTGTTATTCCTCTCGGGCTCCTATGATGTCCATTTCTGACACAATCATCAGCATTGTGCTTATCCGTCCCCCACGCTAAATTTTCCAGTCTATTGTCTGTTTTTATATCATTTAAATGTCTAACCAACCTATAATTATGCGGATTAGGAATGAACATTTTAGCTAATAAAATATGAATCCTAATATTAAATACTTTGCCATCTTTAGATAACCCAACTTTCAAATAACCATTACCATCAGGAGATACCATTCTCGGCCCTCCGGATAAAAACGTTTTACCATTATTGCATTTTACCCATTTATCCAAACTGATAAGTTGCCCTATCGTATTCATCTGATATTTTCCCTCAAACCCGGGTATGTCAAAAAATTCGTACATGCAAAATGATTTTATGATATAGTTAAAGGTTGCGTTACATCCATACTCACTTGTCCGCGACTTGCGTAATACGAAAACCCGCCAAACTGTATTACTGATTCGAAAACAGAATCCGGAAAATTACCATTGTTCAAAGGTGTATTAAACCAATTCGTCTTCACGCTTTGGCTAATCGGCACTTTACACAACATGAAAACATTTGCGGGCATTGCGCTTGGAAGTGGGAATGAAATACTAGCACCACCAACATTCACCGAAACCAAATATGCAAACGGATCTGAATTTCCCTGCAATACCGGGTAAAAATCAACACTGGCAGAATACGTGAAGAATGCCTGAATCACTGCATTCACAACCAATACTGCTGTCGTAGAAGATACCGTTCCAACTCCGGGAGAAATTGCTGTTGCATAAAATGTCGCTCCTGAATCAGATAATTGCGCATTGGTTAAAGAGTACGTCAATCCCGTTGCCCCCGGAATAGCTACATTATTTCTGTACCATTGAATTGTATACGGAGATGAATTGGAAACAAAAACGCTTACAACGAAATTAGCCGTACCGCCAACATTTACGGTGGCGTTGGCTGGATCGGTAATAGATATAGTTGCTGTGTTTATGATAAATGGACGACTGAGCGCATATAAATAGTCAGCTACCTGACGAAGTGTTGCATTGATTGGATTTGAGGTATTCATAAACTCGACAGCGCTGCGTATTAAATATAACGTCCGTGAGTATTCTGCATTTAGCGTTGCTCCCATAAGCGCGAGATTCTGAGAAATCTTAACCTCAGAATTTACCTGAGATTGTTTTCCAAAAGAAATTATATCCGAAATTGAATACTCGGTCATGTTAAAAATATAAGTTTTGATTATTGACCATTTGCTGGGCCAATAAAATCATGTCCTGTGCATTGAAAATACTTCCCGCAATATTTATTGCCTGATTTGCGGAATCAATCAATGTTCTCAGTTTGCTATAATTCGCAAACCAGTTTGTGTCATTTAAAATATTTGACTGTGCGGCTATTTGCTGCGTTAGGTTGTAATAAAACCATTCAAGGAATCCAGTAAAAACACCAGTTTGCGACGCCTGATAAAGCATGACACCGCCTGCGTTCACCCACTGGATCTGCATGGAAAATGCCAAGTCGGATGTTAAAATATTTGGAGAAATACTTGCGCCAGCCGAAAGTGGAAATTGAATGGGTGCTCCGGTAAAAAGGCTACCATCTGAAAGAGAAATGTAAATTAGCCGATTGGCTATTGCGGCATCCGCCCCGGTTGATGTATCAACTATACTGAATGAATTGGGAGTAACGTTATTATTACTCACCGTGAATGCGGCGGAAAAACTCATTTCGGGTACGTATTAACTTGTTAAAAATAATCAAAATATAGACACAAAAACCTTATATTCAAAACAAACCTTCTTTTTTCAGCGCATCTCTCATTTGGAGCCTTGGAGCGATATGTTTCGTTATCGTTGTCCAGTGGCCAGTTGGGTCTTTGTCTACCTTATCGTCGGTCAAAAAACCCTTCTGCTTATACTCGGACATCATCTTTTGCATGTTTCCTCCGCCATTATAAGCTACCAATGTCATAAAATCACGCTGCTTGGGTGTTAATGAAACATTGCTCTTTTTTGCAAACTGATCTGTCTGATCCTGAAAATCTTTCATAAGAGCAGCCTTAGCCTGTAAACCGGCATCAGGGGATTTGAAATCAGCCGAATTTACCGGCCTCCCATTCTCATTTATCTGAACGTGTTTTACAAATTGGCTTGCAAAGTCTTTGGGCAAATATCCTTTTTTAATCAGGCCCGGAACTTTGTCGGTAAAATCATCTATCCCGAAACTATGAAAACCACCTGTTGGATAATCTTTATTACCACTAAAATCGGATTGCCCTTTTTTATCCTTGAATAAACCGCTCATCCCCTCTTCCATAGCCGATGAATATACGAGTGCCGGATCGAGTCCTAAAGGTTTGGCTGCTTTTATTGATAGGTTTTTGGCCGAATCTGTTGCCTCGTCCATTGTCTCATTTATGCGAAGCGGAGTATCCGCCCTTCCGTGCATTACATCTCCATATTTGCTTACAAACTGTTGGGCATATTTTTGTCTGGATGCTGGATTATTGTAATCTGGTTTTGGTATAGCACTTGGATTACCTCCAATATCCAAATGCTTTCCATCTGAAGTTACTGGGTACTTTAAATTATTTCCAGCCTTGTACGCTGGTGTCATACCCGGTATATCTGGATTTGCTTTTATTGCAGACACATCATTTATAGCTACTGGGATATGATCTGCGGTAAGGGTTGAAGATGGATTGTCTTTTTTGAATCCAGGCAAATAACTCGGATCTGGACCTGCACCCATTTTTTGAGTATG
>OLLH01000274.1_pt1 | contig 18228 bp, 16 predicted proteins | sample 1604451 | NCBI WGS metagenome assembly OLLH01 (sample SAMEA104055714, study PRJEB20765) | soil metagenome | isolation source: soil
GTTACAGTAAATCCTTTAACTGGAATCGGTTCAGAAAGCAAGATTGTTCCTACTACTATTATCTATCCTAATCCTAGTTCAGGTTCATTTAATATCCGTGCAGGTGAAGAAATAAAAACACTTACCATTGTGAATTTGATTGGTGAAGAAGTATATACCAGAAACCACATTGCTTCTGGAAAAGATACAGAGATAGAAGCCGGACTTAAAGAAGGGATTTATCTCGTTCATATCCAGTATTTATCAGGATCTAATGGAGTGATGAAGTTTGTGAAGATGAAATAAGTTTTGTAAATAATTAAAGATATACAAATGAAAAGGATACAGCATCAATTACTGGTAATAGCTGTTTCAGTTCTACTTACTATTATTTCAATAGGATTCACTACAAAAGTACATGCTCAAATGGGAAAATGCAAGGGGAAATACCTTGGCAATACGATTCAGAATTCAACCAGAGCTGATTATGGCACTTATTGGAATCAGGCAACTTGTGAAAATGGTTCCAAATGGGGTTCAGTAGAAGGAACACAAGGCGTATATAATTTTGGAACGTCTGATGTTGCCTACAATTATTGTAAAAACAATAATGCACTATTCAAATACCATAATTTTGTATGGGGATCTCAGGCACCCGCTTATGTTTCAACTGCTTCAACCACTACACTTACTACCGCTATAGAGAACTATATAAAGGCTGTTGCCGCACATTACAACCCAATGGGAGGGCTTAGGCTAATAGATGTGGTAAATGAACCCATTAAAACAGCTTTGCCCGGTAATTACAAAGCTGCCCTTACGGCGGGATATCAAAGAGACAATCCGGGAGGAACTGATCAATACGGATGGATCATTTGGGCGTTTCAACTAGCACGTAAAAATTTCCCAACGGCCAAATTATTGATCAATGAATACAGCATAGAGAATGATCCTAATGGAGCATTGGTAACTTATGCAGCTATGGTCAATGCTGTAAAAAATGCGCCTAATTTAACAGATGGCCAAAAAAACCTCATAGATGGTATCGGCCTTCAATGTCACGCCTTTAGTATACAAACGTTATCTGCTGTAAATTTCAAAGCTGCCCTAGATAAATTATACACTCTTACGGGCTTACCCATGCACATCACAGAAATGGATATAGATGCAAATGCAAACGAAACCACACAGTTAAATCAGTATAAAGCACTTTTCTCCGTTGCTTGGGAACATCCACAAGTAGCAGGTATAACATTGTGGGGCTATGTACAAGGACTTACCTGGAGAAACGGGAATGGAACCACTGGCGCCGGCGGAACAGATTCCGGTATCTTATATGCTACGGGGACTGGAACTGCGGCTGAACGTCCTGCTTTAACATGGATAAAAACGTACATGGCACTTCAGCTAGATATTTCACCTTGTCCTGATCCTGGAACTGTAGGTCCAGGCTGGAGTAGCGCTACCTGTACTATTCCTTCTGCACCGACAATCACCACACCGGTTGCCTATTGTCAGGGAGCTACAGCGAGTGCATTAACTGCTACAGGTACAGGATTATTATGGTACACTGTGGCTACCGGCGGTACAGGAAGTGCTACAGCTCCTACGCCAGTCACGACTACAGCAGGAACTATTAATTATTACGTATCTCAGACTATCAATAGCTGCGAAAGCCCAAGAGCTATGATAGCTGTTACTGTAAACGGTAAACCAACTGTTACCATTACTTCTCCAGCCAAGAACGCCACCGTTACCTCAAACTCAATCAACATAACCACCACCACTACCGGCACAGGCATTAGTAGAGTAGAATTCTATAATGGAAAAATTAAACTGGGCGAAGATCTCACCTCTCCATACACCTATACTTGGTCGAGCATAGCCAACGGCAGCTATACCATTACAGCAAAAGTTACCGACAGCAACAACTGTGTAGATTCAGCAAGCGAAAGCATACAAGTGTCAATTTTAACAGGACTTTTGGAGAATCAGCAAAATAGTGGATACCGCATCTATCCTAACCCCTTTGATAATAACTTAACTATAGAAAAAGAAAGCGAGTTTGATTACACGATTTATGACATGATAGGTAACATTGTTGAAAAAGGTATTGCAAAAGGTACTATCAAGGTAGGAAATGACCTGCGCGCCGGAGTGTATATTGTGAAAATCAGTAGCCAACAGGGCAGCAGATTTATTAAGGTAACGAAAAATTAATTAGATCCTATTCCGGAGGCTTAAAATACTGTTGAAAAAAGTAATCTACCTTTCCTTAAAATTTAGTAAAAGGTTCTTTGTAATTATTGGTGTCTTTTCTTTTACATTATTGGTATTAAGTTTTACCAACGTTCCATTTACCGCATACCATTGGTTGGGAACACCAAAGGATACCTTGTCTGCAAAGCCAGATGTTATAGTTGTACTTGGCGGAAGCGGTATGCCAAGTCCGGATGGTTTAATACGAACGTTTTACGCTGCTGAAGCCGCCTTGAAATATGCAGACACCAAGATTATTATTGCCCTCCCTTACAATGAAACGGATAGCTTATATCAATTAGAGTTAATGGCAAATGAACTGATTGTAAAAGGGATTGATTCATTACGAATAAAATACGAGCCTTTAGGCTTTAATACACATTCACAAGCTGTAAACATTGCTTCTATGTTTGAAGATACAAAAAAGCAAGTATCACTTATATTAATAACCTCGCCTGAACATATGTACCGGGCAATACGAACATTTAAAAAAGCAGGATTTACGAATGTTAGTGGTGTACCTACTTTTGAAAAACCAATTGATGAAGAAAAAGTTAAGGACAAAGAAAATACAAAAGATACAAGGATAAAAAGCCTTTCTTTAAGATATAACATGTGGAGTTATCTTAATTACGAACTCTTGGTTTTAAGGGAATACTGTGCGATTTCTTATTATAAATTAAAGGGATGGATTTGAAATGCACTATATTTTGAACTACATTATATAATATAGTCAAATTCCTTTTCCCACAAGTATTCGAAACATAAAATAATATATTCTTTCAAATCTAAAGGCTTGCAGGGGATTTTGAAATTGCAGTCCTATTGTCATTCCGACTGAAAGGAGGAATCTCTCCAAAAACAAATTAGAGATTTCTCACCTCGCTTTGCGAGGTGAGAAATGACATATTAATAATTACAAGGTTTTGAACGGCGCTACTTTTCTCTCCAATGCCATTCACAATTATAGTTCGAACCGTATCTGTATTTTTATTTCCGATTTTTTATTGCCTGCAATTTCATCCGTACCGCTTCCAATTGTCTTGCGATTATCAAAGATGGTAAGATGATAACCCAGCCAGATATTCAGCATTTTTAGCAGACGATACTGGCAATTAAAATAGACGGTGCTGCCCCGATAGAAATTTGCCGGAATCGAATACACATACATAATGTCATTTTCGTATGCATATACTCTGGCATTGTACGAGTCTGTATCAAAAAGTGTATATCTGAAATTCAGGGATACCGGGCTTTGCATAGATTTGTAATTAATGTCCTGATAGATCAAAAAACCTTTTTCAGGAGTGTCGCCTTCTTTCTGAAATTCGACATATTCTATTCGGTTTTGCAGGGTTACAGACTTAGAAATTTTATAGGAGATATTGAATCTGTAATTGTTTTGATGAATATTCACCAGGAAGCTTATGGGTTCAGAAGCCGGTCCTCCGTTTTTTTGTTTTTCTGAAAATTTACAACGACCAAACATCTCCATAGTTTTTGAAGGCGTATAGGTAATCTGAGCAAAATACTCCTGCCCGGAAGAAGGTGCATCAACAAGATAGTTCAACCAGGGGAATTTAAAAAAATCGTAATAGCCTGAAAAATTCCAACTTCGCACAGGTTTAAATTGCAGCCCGATATATACGCCATTTTCGTTATTGCCGATATAACTTTCGCCAAAGGCTTTGGCGAATAATGCCTGATAATTCGGCTGATAATTTCTATATATAAATGACATAGAAAGTCTGGGGTCAAGAGCAATTAAAAGTCCGTTAATAGCAGCCAGTCCTCCATTCTCACTTCGGCCAAACTCTCCGAAAAAATTATAATTTTTGTGAAGGAGGCTGTAATCCAAACTAAAATTGCTGTTGTGATTACCCGCGAAATCAAAGTATTTGTAGGGCCGGGATGATTTTTCAAAGGTAGCGCTGTACAGCATTTTTAATCCGGTGAAACCAATGTTCAACTGCCTTGTCTTAAATGCCAGATGGCCGCCATAAATGGTCTCACCGAGACTGTGCTTGTCGGCTAATTCGGCAGTGGTTCGATGTAAGCCTGTTTGTTGGAGGGATGAGACAGAAAGGACTTCATTATGAATCGTGTCTTTAAGTAAAACATTGGCATCCGTTTTTTTTGTCGAATAAAAGATAGTAGTTTCAAATTTCTTGTACACCATCGTTGTTGCGGCTCCCCGCATAAAAAGATTTTCATCTGCCGCAGCATACGATTGAATACCAGCTCCATATTTTTTAACATTTATGATATCCGGACTTTTGCTGTAAGTAAGACCGGACCATAGAGCTAATCCTTGTCCGAATTGTAACTGGTAATCGCCCAACGCTATCGTTTTAAAAAAACCTTTGTTATTGTTCAGGAATAAATGGGCCGAGTAAAAATCAAAGCCTTTTTGTTTCGCATCAAATAATAATTCTCCGGGATCTTTTTCGCAGGTGAGTCCCCAACTAATTCGATTGGTATAATTAAAGCGATAACGTGCATATATTTTATAAGGACTACCGGGATAAGATGGATTGTTATTTAAGGCTGAAGTTGCATTGGGAGGCAAGTATCCTTTGGCTTTTTCATTTACGCGTTGGGTGCGAATCAAAACCTGTTGCTTGCCATTTTTTATTAATTCCTTAAAAGAAATATTTAAATTATTGATGTCCCCATTCACTTTTACATAAGGCAAAATTTTATAAATTGTTAGAAGGTCGAACGTTGAAACACACTGTAATTCATAGATGCTGATAAGTTCTCCATATTTAAAGATATGTTCTTTTAATGCGTTAATCTGAAGTTCGTTTAAAATAGTAAGCTGCGAAAGATCTTCGTGTGTTGCTGTATTTAAATTTAAGGAATGTTCTTTGTAGTATATAAGATTGTCAAGCAGGCTGGAGTAATCGACATCCTGATCCGTACTACTCGCAATATTTTCGATACGATCTTCCAGTGTGTTTTCATTTATGGGAGTGTAGTTTTTTACAGCATTCTTTTCTTGTGCTTCGCTTTTAAGATAACCAACTAAAATAAAAAATACAGCAGATAAGCAGAACATGGACATCCTTGCTTTTTCCTTACTTCCAAATACTTTATTTAAAATCATAAAGCAAAGAGATATGTGGTGTAAAGCCAAGTGCCGGATGCAGTGTGGATGCAAAATCAAGCGTGAGTTTTTTGATGTTTAATCCAAAACCAAAACTCAGGATGGAATAGTTGGTCATAACATTGATGGAGGGAAGGTGCAGGATGCCTGTCCGTAAATACAATTCCTTGATGATTCGATACTCTATTCCAAATTTGAAAAGCGCTCGGTACGAAAGATCTTTTTCCGATTCAACCAAACATGTTACTTTATCTGAAAAGCTATACGCGAACCCAAGTTTCATAATGGTTGGAATGCGTTCGTCATTGTATTCAGCCAATTTTGTCCGGGTAGGATTATACAAATGAACACCCATACGCAAATGCTGACTTAAACGTACTTGTATTCCCACTTCGATGGTAAAGGCGTTTCTTGTGCCATAATTGTCAGCGATGTAGGTAGAGAGGTAATTGATTTGAACGCCTGCTGAAAATTTTTCTCCAAAGTGTCTCGCATAGGCAAGCCCGATCTTTTTCTGATTAAATAAAGCAAATCCGAAATAATTAATACAAAGCCCAAAGATGCCTAGCTTCTTTGAAGGAAAAGCAAATGTGAACGAACTTAAGCGCAATTCAGGCACCATAAATTTGTTTTCATAATACAAGGATCCTGACACATTTTTTATCTCCGCAAATCCTGCTGTGTTTTGCTGGACGGAACCAATGTCTATAGCTGTTACTCCTGCCGTGCCTAATGCAGCTGATTTTGCGCCTGTTGGAGAATTGATATCACCGGCATAGAGTAGATTGGTTGAGAGAAATAAAATAAAAATATAAACGTAGTTCATAGAAAAGTTTTAAAATGGAATATTAAAAATGCATTTGCGTTGAATATGTCACCCACTCCGTGGGTTTCTGTTTATTGCGTTGTTGTTTTCTATAATAATGTCATCCGCTAAAAAGCGGATTTGAAAAATGGCTAAATCCGATTGCATCATTTAAAACATGTCACCCACTTCGTGGGTTTCTGTTATTGTGTTGTTGTTATTCTACAATCATGTCATCCGCCTGAGGCGGATTTAAAAAGATCATTTTGGAGGTCTACTATCGAGTTTTTCTTTTGTCCATATTGAAAATTAATCCAATCCGCTTTTTAGCGGATGACATTATTATAGAAGATTAGTCCTCCCCGAGAATAAAACCCACGGAGTGGGTGATATATGTTTTCATCCGATGAAATATTATCATATCATTCATGTGTTGAATATGTCACCCGCCAGAGGCGGGTTTTGATTTAATCGCATATTTGCTTTCTATAATAATTTCATCCGCTAAAACGCGGATTTTGTTCTGCTTCAAAACAGCTATGGCTTAATTTTTTTTTTAATTGTGAGATATAAAATATTTTATTTCCATAAAAAATACAATTGAAAAACAAATCCGCCTCAGGCGGATGACATGATTGTAGAACATCAATCCCCTCACAATCTGAAACCCACGGAGTGGGTGATATATGTTTTATTCGATCCAATCAAACATTTTTTTATTACCACCTTCTACATCAAACTTTTTCAAAAAATCAATATATTCTTCTTTAAATGTTAATTTTTTATGGTGTTTCTCTTGATTTAAAATGTAATTATAAACGGCTTCTATTTGGGAATGTCCGTATGAAAAAGCACCGTATCCTTCCTGCCATGAAAATTTTCTTTTAACCCAATTTCGTTCGTTTATAAAATTTGTGGAATTGTTTTTAATATCTCTTACAAGGTCGGAGATCGCTATAGCTGGCCTTAGTCCAACAAAAACATGAATATGGTCGGGCATACCATTCACTATAATTGGCTTGTGTGTTTTATTTTTTATAATGCCGGCTATATATTTATGCAGCTCATCTTTCCATTCTTGATGTATAAGATTTTCACGGCCTTTTACAGCAAAAACAATTTGAATATAAATTTGAGAAAAGGTATTTACCATTTGCTTGAATGTTATTGAAAAAAAGCATTTGTATTGTTATCAAAAAAAAATTGAGCTGAAAAATTTATCCTCAATACAAGTACAATAATAAACTAAATTTTTTTAATTGCTGAGAGAAATAAAAATAAATTAACTTTACACAAAGCCAAAGCATGAATATGAAAATGTTTTGGCGAAATTCGATAATTATAAAAGAGTAATGGTTTTTTTGAAAAATAGACAAGTATTAAGTTTTAAGTTAATGCAAAATTTAAAAAGTCTTGTCCAAGGCAGAAATAAGTGCAACATGCGATTACTGAAATGTTATGCGTCATTCTTGGCGGCACAGCAACTTGCAGCATTCTGCAAGAAATGAGCGACCAAAATTTGACAAGTAACGAAACGGGGATGCTGAAAACCGAATAGAGTAAGCGACAACTTAAAAACAAATTCTTTATGAGTAAAGCAAAAGTTTTTATTGAGCCACAGGAATACAAAGCGAAATACAAAGTTTTCTTTGTTGACCAAGCTTACAAGGAAAAAAATGCACAACTAATTTCTCCAGGAGAATTAGTAAAGCAGGAGTATCAAGCCGATGTAAAAGTTTTCATCGTTGACCAAGAGTATAAAGCCGACATTAAAATAATGCGGAAAAATTTTCCAAGCTAAATTGGTTTACTATGCAAGACCAGATAACAATTAAGGCAGACAGCATTCTTAAACTGTCCGACATTGAGCAACGAAAATATAAGTTACATCTTGCTTGTTGGAATGGAGAAAAGCATCCACTAAATGTTTATTTAAACGGTTGGGATGGTTGGGTAGGTTGGAATGAATGGCGTGGGGGGAAAAATGATTTCAACAGAGAATATATTTTCAGTTTAATTCAATTTTATCACGAACCTAACAAATGGTTATTCGGTGGCATCTTCAAAGTAGTTGACGGACACGAGGACTGGGCTAATGGCTACAAATTAGAGTTAATAGACTTGCACAAAGACCTTATCGGACGACTCATTATTGACTTTTTCCGTTATCAAGGAATGAGAGGACGAGCATATTTACTTGAAAGTTATTACAAGGACTTTGTTGTTTCTGAAATTCTAAAGAAACAATATGACGGAATTAATTTTCCCGGATATGAAAATATAAACATTGACTTTCCTGAATTGGAAACTGTTTTCAAATTTCAAAAGAACGACTGGAAAGGTGCTTTAGAAAATGTGAAAGGTGTTTATGTTATCTGCGACAAGTTAAACGGAAAAAAATATGTTGGTTCAGCTTATGGAGATTTTGGTATTTGGTCAAGGTGGGCTGTTTATGTTGGGACAGGACATGGTTTTAATGACGAGCTAACAAAAATCATTTCTGAAAACGGAATTGAATATGCAAGAAAAAATTTCCATTTCACTTTATTAGAATATCGTTCAATGAAAATTGATGACACGACAATTATAAATCGTGAATCATTTTGGAAAGAGGTTTTGCTAACGAGAGAATTTGGATACAATAAGAATTAGAATGACTGCTAACATTGAACGACACAGCTTCGTAGCGAGAGTGGAACGAACACATAACATAAAGATTAAAAGAAATAAAAAAAAGAAGGGCTTTGAGAGGTAAACAAAGTGAGTACAAGTAATAAACAGAGTAGCGTAAACAAACATGAGAGCATTTGAGCATTTAAAGCCTTCTTTTTTTTACTTCTTTAATCCCTTCTTCGTTATGAAAACAATTACAATTAAAGATAAAAAGTTCGAATTATACATTACTGCTGCTACCATCCACCAGCGGGTAAATGCAATTGCCGAAACAATTAATGCCGACTATGAAAAAAAGAAGCCTTTGTTTCTGGTCATATTAAATGGCGCTTTTTTGTTTGCTGCAGATCTTATGAAACAGGTAACCGCATAGCATCTATGCTATTCCGTCATTAGCAGTAAGGTTAGGAAAGGAAAGAAGCATTCTATAAACTTGGAAGCAAAATTGCTTATATTTGTTTTATGAAACAGCGAGTATATATTGATACTTCCGTAGTAGGAGTAAGGGCTACAATTCAGTAAACCTTAAACTTGGTTATCAAATGATAGAAATTAGAAGTCCTAAAGACCTTATCAAATATGGAGAAGATTAAAAAAGAAAAAACTTTTGACGCAGTAAAAATGATGCGTGAAATTCGAGACAATATTAGCAATGAAACTCAAAACATGACATTTGAGGAATTGAAAAAGTATATTGAGACTCGAATTAAAAAAAGTAATTTAAAGCCAATTGGACAATAAATCCTAAGCTAATACGGCACAAAATAAAAGCGGTTTTTCTTGCTAATTGGGCTTTATAATTAATTAATTTATTATGGGTAACAAGATATCGGTATCTTAAAACCGCTCTGCTTCTGTGCCCGTTCGTTGTTATCCATCATGAACGCCATTACAATTAAAGATAAAAAGTTCGAGTTATACATTACCGCTGATACCATCCACCAGCGGGTAAATGCAATTGCCGAAAAAATCAATGCGGACTATGAAAAAAAGAAACCTTTATTTTTGGTCATATTAAACGGCGCTTTTTTGTTTGCGGCAGATCTGATGAAACAGTTAACTATCGAATGCGAAATATCTTTTATCAAGGTGGCATCTTACAATGAAATGCAATCTACCGGAACTGTAAAAACCCTTATCGGGTTGAACGAATCTATATCCGGCAGGGATATCATTATCCTTGAAGATATTGTAGATACAGGAAAAACGGCCACCACTATTTTGAATGAACTAAAGAAGCAGCATCCTAAAGAAATTAAATTTGCAAGCTTATTGATAAAACCTAAAGCCTTGAAATATGATGTTCATGTTGATTATACAGGGTTCGAAATCGAGAATGATTTCATTGTCGGATACGGATTGGATTACGATGGGTTGGGGAGAAATCTAAATGACATCTATAAATTAGCCGAATAGTATTTTAATGTTTTAAAAATGTAATTTTGCACCTTCTTTTTTTATATTCTTCAACAAAAAAAATATAGTATAATAAATTTTAATCAGGTATAAAAAATCTACTATGTTAAATATCGTTTTATTCGGACCTCCGGGTGCCGGCAAAGGCACTCAGTCTGCAAAGCTAATTGAGAAGTATCAGTTAGTGCATTTGTCTACCGGAGATATTCTGCGCAGTGAAATTGCCGCAGGTACGGCTTTAGGTTTGGAAGCAAAGAAAAAAATGGATCAGGGGATTCTTGTTCCCGATGAAGTGGTTATTGGAATGATCGGTTCTAAACTGGATACTAACAAAGAAGCCAGGGGTTTTATATTTGACGGGTTTCCACGCACTGCGGCTCAGGCAGAAGCACTGGATAATTTGCTGGCACAAAAAGAGACAGCCATCACCATGATGCTGGCATTGGAAGTAGAAGACCAAGAGCTGATAAAACGTTTATTGCTAAGAGGAAAAGAATCGGGCAGGCCGGACGATGCAGACGAAAAAGTAATAGCGAACCGTATCCATGTATATAACACGCAGACAGCTCCTTTGAAAGACTTTTACACCAAACAAAATAAGTTTCGTTCTGTATATGGGATCGGTGATATAGACGAGATTTTCAAGAATCTTGTATCCAAAATTGAAGCATAAATTAATTTGAAGATTTGCCCATTTATTTCCCAAATTTCCAATTTTAACATGAACGAATTAACGAATTAATAAATCATCGAATTATCATGTCTAATTTTGTTGATTACGTAAAGATCTGTTGCAAGTCGGGCGCCGGTGGTCGGGGATCAACACATTTTCATAGAGATAAGATAACTGCCAAAGGTGGTCCTGACGGTGGTGATGGCGGCAGAGGAGGTCACATTATTGTTAAAGGCAACAAGCAGTTGTGGACTTTAGTACATCTGAAATACAGGAAACATATTATAGCCAAACCCGGTACGTGCGGGAGCAGCGCCAACAAAACAGGCGCTGAAGGCGAAGATGAATTTTTGGAAGTACCTATTGGCACCATAGCGAAAGACTTTGAAACAGGAGAAAAACTTTTTGAAATTTCGGAAGACGGGCAGACAGAATATTTAGTACGGGCAGGCCGCGGAGGACAAGGAAATCAACATTATAAATCGTCTACCAACCAAACACCTCATTACGCGCAGCCGGGAGAACCCGGAATAGAACAGTGGATTATCCTCGAGCTGAAAGTATTGGCTGACGTGGGACTCGTGGGATTTCCCAATGCCGGTAAATCTACTTTGCTTTCAGTGATGTCGGCAGCCAAACCTGAAATAGCCAATTATCCATTTACTACGCTGGTGCCTAATTTAGGTATCGTGTATTATCGGGATGATAAATCTTTTGTGATGGCAGATATTCCCGGGATCATTGAAGGAGCCCATACAGGAAAGGGATTGGGTATTCGTTTCCTGCGTCATATAGAAAGAAACTCCATATTGCTTTTTATGATTCAGGCAGACAGTAATGATATAAAGAAAGAATACAAGATCCTGTTAAATGAGTTAAAACAATTTAATCCGGAACTGCTGGATAAAGGACGTATTCTCGCCATAACAAAATGCGATTTGCTGGATGCTGAACTAACAAAAGAAATAAAAAAAGAATTGCCAAAAGAGGTTCCCACCATATTCATTTCTTCCGTGACACAAAAGAATATTACAGAGTTAAAAGATATGTTGTGGAAAGAGCTGAACAAGCCAACCGGTCCATATTTCGATTAGTTTATGCTTAGCCATTCTGACAAAAAAATAAATACGACAGATGAACATCATTAAAAAAATACGAAACCAGGTTTTTAAACTCACACACACAGGCAATCAAGTTGAATGTGTCTATTGTAATAAAACGTATCGTAAATTTATGCACGAAGGTGTGAAAGCAGCCGTCTTCAAAAAGAACCAGATTGCAGGAGGAGGGTATAAAAAAAATGTAAAATGTCCGAATTGTCTTTCAGTAGACCGATCCAGATTATTGAATCTTTTTTTTACTTTAAGAACGGATGTTTTTAATAAAAAAACGGATATTTTACATATTTCTCCAAACAAAGAAATTGCCAATTTTCTATGTGCCCATAAAAACATAAACCATGTAGTTGGAACCATTGAGCCGGAGCGATATCAGGAGTACAATCCTGTATATACAGATATTCAGAAAATGGATTTTCCCGACAATCATTTTGACGTAGTCATCTGCTGTCATGTAATAGAACATGTGGATGATGATAAACTTGCGATGAAGGAAATCTATCGTGTCTTAAAACCTAATGGATTCGCTGTTCTCCAGGTTCCATTAGCATTGAACTTAGAAAAGACATTGGAAGATCCCACGGCTATAACAATGAAGCAACGCAAAATAGCTTTCGGACAAGTAGATCACACCCGTTTATACGGCCTTGATTATTTTGAAAAGCTTAAAGCGGCCGGCTTTAGAGTGGTGAGTGACAACCCATTTGATAATAAATGGTTACCTGAGCAAGAACTTAAAAGGCATGCCTTACATCGAATAGAAGATGTAATCGTTTGTTATAAAGACTAGCCTTTTTTATGCTTCCATCTTCTGTGGCTCCACAGCCATGTCTCAGGTTGTTCCAAAATATCGGCTTCCAGTTTCCGGGTATGTGCTTCTGAAATTTCGCCATCGCTTGTGTTCTTTGGTTCTTCGAAAAGTGTTTCGGCAGAGAGTTCGTAATAGCCTCTTCTTTTCATTTTTACACTGACGTATACAACAGGATAATTCATCTTGCGCGCAATTTTTTCTGTTCCCCAGAATACAGGAGTGTCCTGGTTTAAAAAAGTTGTCCAGTAGGCGCTATCAGGGCTTGGCGTCTGGTCGGCAATAAAGGCAGTGGCGTTGACCTCTGCTTTGTTTCTTACCATGTCTTTAAAGGTGTCTTTCATCGCTATCAGCTTCGTGCCAAATCGCGACCTCATTTTAAATAAAAGATCGTTGAAATATTTATGGGATAATGGATGGTAGATAACATACAACTGTTGTTTGCACTGCATACTGAAAGCATTGCCTCCCCATTCCCAATTACCGAAATGTCCCATTACGATAATCACACTTTTATTTTCTTTATAGTATTGATCGAATAAGGCGATTGCTTCAGGCGTAAGCGAACAATGACGAAGAGCCGTGGATTTGCTCATCGTAAGGGTTTTAAATGTTTCGAGGAAGAGATCACACAGGTAACGATAAAAACCAATGACGATCTTTTCGAGCTCCTGCTCATTTTTTTCAGGAAAGGCGTTGCGAAGATTTTGCATAACAACCTTTTTACGGTAACCAAAAACCCGGTACAACAGAAAAAAGGTAAGGTCGCTTAACCAATAAAAAAAAGGGAAAGGGATCAATAAAAGTAAATAGATGAGAGGCAGAGCAATGTAATAACCAATGGCATTCATGGTGGTAAATATATAAAAATCTATTGATTGTATAAATGGTAAAATCGTATTGTTTGGTTACATCAGCGTACGTTTCAATCTTATATTCAGCTATTAAAGTTCTTGATAAATTCGGGTTTGCTCACAATTTGTCTTATCTTTAACTAATATTTGTCAACACATCTTTTAGTACAAAAGAAAACAGCATCCATAAAATAGTATTAAGGTCTTGTTAATGGTTTACATCTACTTATTTTATTCAAATGAATAAGCCCTTACACACTTTTCATGTTCCTGTGATGGGCGTTGCCTATACGATTGATGCTCCCATTAAAATTGCCCGCTTTGGAATAAACTCCGTAATTTCCATTATTGGAGATTCGCTTATTGAGAAAATGCGTGAGTACTATTACAAGCAAATCAACGAAGAATATATTCCGATACCGAAAAGCGAAAGCGATTTTCGGTCTAAGAGGATTACCGATTATTTAAATCTTGTAAATAAGATTGTAAAACTGGAGTTTGAAAAAATTAAGAAATCAGACTTTACAGAAGGTTCTCAGATCTGCGCCTATTTCGAAATGTTGCCGGATGCAAGTCCGCTTAAGAAAGACTATTTGATCATGCTGGGCACAACCGGTAGCGATGTAAAAGAAAAAATGAAGGAAGACTTGCGTAGCAAGATGGTGAACGGTTGTATCAATGTGAATGTGATGACGAAGATTGATAAGAACAATCTGGACAAGAAAGGAAATATTATTGAAGACGGATCGGATGCAGTTGGCGCTTTGCGTGGCTATTGTAAAAGTAATTTGTCTGATTCAGCAGTTGTTTTTTCGGCAGGCATGAATCCGCGTTTGTATAATTATCTGGAACGTTGGGATGACTTTGCGTTACACAATGGTGGCTTCAAAAAGAAAGTGATTATAAAGGTAAGCGATTATCGGTCGGCGCTTATTCAGGGAAAATATTTAGCTAAAAGAGGTATCTGGGTATCTGAGTTTCGGATAGAATCAGGATTGAATTGTGGCGGACATGCCTTTGCCACAGACGGTTATTTACTAGGTCCGATCCTTGATGAATTTAAAAATAAACGACCCGAACTGGTAAAGGAATTATTTGATCTTTTCCTGGAAGCATCAAAAAACAAAGGCCGTGAAATACCCTCAGAACCATCTCCCATGCTGATTACAGTGCAAGGAGGAATAGGTACTTACGAAGAAGACAGATTGCTGTTAGATCATTATCAAATGGATGGCACCGGATGGGGCAGTCCTTTTCTGTTGGTTCCTGAAGTAACTAATGTAGAGAAGAATACGCTGGAGTTACTTTGTAAAGCATCGGAGGAAGATATAAGTTTAAGTAAAAACTCACCGCTGGGAGTTCCGTTCTCTTATTTAAGAGGCACCTCATCACAGATAGAAAAACAACAGCGTGCAGCGGAGGGAAAACCGGGAAGCCCTTGTACAGAAAAAAACCTGATCAGCAATACTGAGTTTACAAAGGTGGCTATTTGCACGGCCTCTGTAAGTTTTCAAAAACAAAAACTGAAGGCATTAGACAAGTTGAATCTTTCGGTTGAGGAGTTGAATAAACAAAGAGAAAGTGTTCTTAGAAAAGAATGTCTTTGTGTGGGACTGAGCAACTCTGCATTGGTAGATCATGAAACCGGCCCTATACCCGGTAATTCAATGGCCGTCTCCATTTGCCCCGGACCGAACATTGTCTATTTTTCTAAAGTAGCCTCGCTAAAAGAAATGGTTGATCACATCTATGGGCGCAACAACTTATTGAATCCCGGCTACCGCCCTCATTTTTTTATAAAGGAATTGTTTTTATATGTTGATTATGTAAGAGACCTGGTAGAAGAAGAAATCTCTATCAACGAAAAAAAGATGAAGTATTATCAGACCTTTTGTCAAAACCTGATGAACGGTATTCAATACTATCATCATGCTTTTCCGGAAGCTATCAAGACCCAAGCTCAAAGCCCTGACCTTATTAAAAAAGATTTAGTGGATGCTCAAAAGCAGATTGGTGAAATTATGGGTTTGGCTATGAAGAAGGCTTTGGTGGTTGGTTTGGGTTAAGGTTAGTTAGTGATTAATTTAATTTTGTTTTTTATCTTCAAAAAAAATAGAAATGAGAATAGTGAAAGTGTTTTAGATGAAATGAGAAAAATAAAAATATTGTTTGTGTTATTTTTTATCTTAACATCATCCCAAATAAAGGCGCAAGAAGGCTTGTATCTGTTTAATTATCTGAATTATAACCCTGCTTACGCCGGTTCTGAAAATAATTTGGCAATTATTCCGGTTCAAATGTATAATTTATATTCAGATAAGACTTATTATCACGGTAGCAGGTATATTGGATCAGCAGAACTACAGGTGAATAAGATAAATTCTGCTTTTGGTTATCAGTATAATTATGAAAATTTATCAACTCAGTACCAACTTTTTCACAACCATTTTACGTATAATTATGAGATTAAGTTGAAGGAAAACATTAGGCTCCGACTCGGTACGCAATTGTCGAAAACAACAGAAGTCTATTTTTCAAGAGCACAATCTTCGCAGTACAATCTTGATTTTGGAACATGGTTGAATGCTGGCCGTTTTTATACAGGAATCAGTACCGTTAATTTATTCTTTGATAATAAACATTCTAAATATATAAACATAATAGCCGGCTATAAATTTGAGTATAAGAATTTAAGTTTTACGCCCTCTGCTATATATGCAGTTAGTAGTCTTTATGTTGGTGGTCTTCGTGCTGACGGCGAGTTGAATGCCACCGGCTTATTCAGTTATAAAAATCAATATAATTTAGGCCTCACGTATGGTTTTCCAGGACAAATACAAGTACCCGGTATCATAGCAGGAGTAGAGTTGTTTAAAAGACTTCAGCTTATGGGCTCATGCAGTTTTAATAAAAATTTGTATACAGGAAGATATTCTGAATATGGCTTTATTGTAAAATATAAAATTGGACAGGATAAAAAATGGTTTTGATGCTATTTCAAGCCAGATTGGTCAAGGCTGGTTGAGATTTTCGTGAAGGTTAAAGAAAACCCGCAAAATGAAACATCTAAAATTATTAATCTGTGTTATATTGAATTTATATCTGTAGAGACGTTGCATGCAACGTCTCTACAGGTTCGGATATGCGAAATCGCTACTGGCCGATATTTTCGTGAAGGTTTGTGCATTGTTATCTCCACCTACATAACCGTCGGATTTGTTTTCAGGACGAGACAAAGATTCCTTATTTATCTCCTATCAGTTGCTTGTTTTTGCATATAACAAGAATTCAAAAAGAAAATACAACCTATTAAATAAACACTTTTCATCATTTTATTTTAGTTTTTTTAATATCAACCCCACCGCCGGGGCCGTCTACTCGATTGTAGCCAGTTAATTATTGTTCGTTATAAACAGCCTTATATCCCATGAGCGACAGCATTTGTATTGCATATCGTCTTCCTAACTTTCTATAACCTTCTGAATTAAAATGTGCTTTATCCTGTCCAACACATCCGGCCGAAGAAATAACATGTGCTGTGGGAATAGTATCCGGAAGTCGATTAATTATGGAATTCATGCTTGAACAACAATTATCTCCTTTAGACAGTAATTCTCCTGCTAAAAACGGCACCGAATCGGTTTTTAATGAAAGGTCTGTTATCATATTATCGTAAATTTTCTTTACATAGGATAACCACTGCGTCTGACCTGTATTGGTTTCTCCCTGATGCAAAAGAATCCCTTTTATAACACCATCTTTTTGTGCCAATTTAGCCAGATCAATAAGATGTTTATATGGATTCCATCCATAACTTGCTACTTTGGAAGTAAACCAACTTTCTTTATAGGTAGAATCATAATTTTGATAAATATCTTTATCAAACAGTCTGATGTCGCAGCCACCAATAGCCACGTTGATAATACCTATTGTGATGCTATCGGGCAGGTTTGCAACCATGGTTCTTCCAAAATAATCGGCAGGCGAAAGTTTTGAGTCACATTGGCATGTAGGAGGAACTGCTGTATACCATTTTCCTTTTGTTCTGCCCAGGTTTGGACAATCAAGAGCCTGAAAAACCCTGAACCGGCTATCTACAGTTTGGTCTTGTGTTTCAATCGTTCCCTGTCCTTCCATATTTGACTGTCCAAAGCAGAGATAGATATAAAAATTAGATTTTTGCGCGCAAAGATTAATGCTTAACAGGAGTAATCCTGAAAATACTAAAAGTTCCGCTTTTATTCTTTGTGTTTTCATAATAGTTTGTAAATAAATTCAACATTATTATATATCAAATATAACCTTTTGTAAGGTACAGTTTATGAAAACAATTATTCATAAATTAAAGCCAGAAATTTAATTGGCTACAACATGTCTGTAATCGCAAAAGTTTCGCTTACAGAGCGAATTTAGGAAATAGACGAAACAAAGCTGGATTACAAATCACTAGTGTTCGAAACACAATGAAACTCTTGTTAGATATAAATTACGCTAATGTTTCTTGTCATTTAATTTAGAGAACTTGTATTTCAAT
>OLLH01000236.1_pt1 | contig 17036 bp, 13 predicted proteins | sample 1604451 | NCBI WGS metagenome assembly OLLH01 (sample SAMEA104055714, study PRJEB20765) | soil metagenome | isolation source: soil
AAAAAGTAATCAAGAAAATCTTAGTTTTACCACGCACAAGCCTTACGCGCGCCCCCCGATATTTTCGGGCCCTCACGGTGTTTCAATTTGGTTTTTGCACACCCAAATTTAACTGGAATGAGCATCTCAATAGGTTTCGAACACTAGTGATTGCAAATCCTGCTTAGCGGAGAATTTCAATTTACAATAAACTATAATTGCATCATATATTGGCTATTAACACGTTTTGATTACCGTCAATACCGTTATTAACTGATGTTAGCTATTGTGATGTATATTATGTTTCCCTTTAAACCTGTGGATTCTGTAACGCGCTAAGTCGAGTGCTTCAGTTCTTGTTTTTGCAGCGTCGTACACAACTTCATCAAAAACTTTTCCGTCTATTTCATGTTCCCATAAGCGGGTATCTAAACGGTCTTCTTTCGTAATACCATCATAAACCCGTTTTTTCTTGTTGAGAAGGGTGTAGTTTACAGTTAAATATAAATGCTAAAAAAGTTAATGTAATGTAATTTTTTTTGTGCAGATCAAATTTATTTCCAACCAAAAAAAATGATCCAAACGATAAAACGAGATACAAACATATATACCAGTTTTGAAAGTTGAAAGGACAAAATTTAGTATTTTATTACATAAGCGCACTAAACGGATAAGCATCAAGAAATTATTTCTTGTACTTATGTTTTATTTGACACTAATATGATTGTAATTCCCAATTGTTATCATGAATACTAATATTTATATTAAATATTTATTGTCATTTCTAAATTTATGTTTTAATAATTAAATGACAGATTACTATAATTTATTACATACCATATAATGAATTAATTATGTAAATGAGTTATTCTATAAAAAAATCACATTAATAATTTGTTATTTTGGGACGTAATTAACTAACACAAACGGAGCAAGCCGAAAATCCAAACAAAGAGTAGGCATCATTTAAACTTTAATTTCTATGCCAAGAGTATATTACAATGGAAACGGAAGCACGGGCGGAAGCGTGCCTGTGGATAATACGGTGTATAATAACGGAGATACCTTAACGGTGCTTGGAAATACCGGAACGCTTGTTAAGAACAGCGATAAGTTTGCCTATTGGAACACTGCAGCCAATGGAACAGGAAATTTCTTAGGACCTACAGCAACCTTCGTTATCGGTGCTGCTGACGTAACGCTTTATGCACTATGGTACACCACGGCAGGCTTAACCAATGGCGGAACCACCACACATTATCAATTTGCTTATGACAGCGTGCTCGCCACTGCTGCCTATGGCAATATAGAACCTGCACGCACCAACTCCATATTGGCCAATGCAGCCAATGGCATTCCGGTTGTAGAAAATGATTTTACGTGGATGCAGACTCAATTTGCAGGAGTTGCTGTTTCCAGCGCAGTTACTGTACCAATACCCACTTATGTAAACGCAGTGACAGGCGGCGGTTATGGCGCAGGTTGGTGGCCTCTTGGGCTTAATGCTCGCAATAACCCTGCAAGTTGCCTGCGTGCACTGATCGTTGCCGAAGTAGTGGAAATGTTTATGGCGGCGCAAAACAAAGGATGGGGTTATTCATCGGGAGTTGGCAACGAAGAAAGCTGTGGAGAAGCGCTTTCGCTTTTTCTCACTGTGCAATTTCAACTCAGTAACGGTTTTGGAACTATATGGCTCCTGAACGGAACTCCGGCTGGGTGGCTTAACACCACGCTGCCTGCTGCGAATCCTGCATCAACGGAATTCGATGGCACTACGCATTACGGATTGCGCAAGGATTACGTAAATTCAACATTGACGTTTGCCGGCAATGGTCCGGCCACAGGCTGTTCGATGGCGTTTCTTTATTACCTATATTTTCAGCTTGGTTTTTCCTCTATACCACAAATTGTTGATGCTGCTCCCGGAACAGATGCCAGCGACAATCTGATTGGTGCTTCTTGCCTGCGGGGAGTTTGGCAAAATCTTACCGGCGACAACGGCGATCCCTTCCCGCTATTCAAAGCATTGTTAGATAATGCTTATCCTCAAAGCGCAGTAGCCAATATTCCCGGCTCTAATCCCGACAATCCTTTCCCTTTAGCTTTACTCTCTTTTTGGGTTGATAAAAGCACGTTCGGAAGAGACGAAGTGCAGGATATGATAAACACCAACGGAGGCAGGTTCGACAATGCCTTTTGGCTGGTGATTGAAGGATTGAACAAGAATTCTTATCTCAACTTTGCGCCCACATTCAGCGCGTTTGCCGGTTCTTTTATGGGTATTACCGGTGTACAGGTTATAGCCCGCATGCATGATGTAGCGTATGAAACGTCTTCTAACCCAAAAGTGCCACAACGCATCCGAATCCCCTGCGATATTGTCTTTACAGCAGCCAGCCTGAATGATTTTCCGGCAACAGGAAGCGCAGCCACACAGCGCGAGTTAGACACTTCGCTTAACATTGGCGGCAATGCAGTACCCGCATCCAATGCCTCTACCATGTTTGAACTGGTTGCTGGTGCCGACCCGTATTTTGCCAATATCAGTCCATCGGTAAATAATGACTTTTGGCTTAGTCAGGATTTGCGTGTAATGACCGTAACACCTGGAGTAAATAATGCTCCGTTTGGCGATGTACCTGCAGGAAAACCCACTCTGTCCGCATCCGGTAATTCCAACCTTGATACTGCCGCAGCTTTTGGCTATGCACAAAATCTAATTAACTATTTAAATACAAATTATTCTAATCCTGATGGCACCGATCCATTTTCATTACTTCCCGATAATGCCTTTAGCGATGCCTCGTCTGTAGCACAATATAAATTTGATTTTTCAAATCCATTTAATCCCCATATCTATCAGAATTATTGTTTTGCCATAGCCCGTGTGCGGCTGAAAGGAGTAGTGGGTTCATCCTCACCGGCAAATAATGTAAAAGTATTTTTCCGCCTTTGGAAATCGCAAACACCCGATACCAATTTTGGCAATAATAATTATCCGAGCAATCCGGATGCTGCCGGTTTTCCGGGCACTCCGCTTGCACCGGCCGATAACAATACTATACCCATGTATGCATCGGGAAACTATACTTTAAATAATGATTATAACGGAAGTACCATTAATAACCGCAATCTGCAAATTACAACCCGCGATTATATATGGCAGTACTACGTTTGTTATCTAAACCTGTATGATGCAACTAATGTGTATAATAATGGCGAATCGGTAGTTACCGATTGGCCTATAGGTACGCATCATTGCCTGGTGGCGGAAATAGCTTATGATGGCGCGCCGATACTAAACACAGGCATAGTAAAAAATCCGGAGAACTGCGACAAACTGGCACAGCGCAATCTTCAATTAACATACTCCGATAATCCGGGCATTGCTGCCACGCATCGCATACCACAAACATTTGATATTGTGCCCAGTTCGCCATTATTAAACATCCCGGGTTCGCTGTTCAATTATCCCGATGAACTGATGATTGACTGGAATGGCGTACCCGAAGGCAGCTTAGCGAGTATCTATTGGCCGCAGGTTAATGCTTCCGATGTACTTGACCTGGCCAATTCAATTTACGGCACACATTTGCTTAGTGCTACCGATAGCCATACAATACAGTGTAAAGTAACCAATGGCGTAACGTATATTCCAATTCCGGTAGGCTCCGGTCAAAATTTTGCCGGCTTATTTACTGTTGATCTTCCGACAACGGTAGTAGCAGGGCAAGAGTATAATATAATTGTTAAAAAAATCAGCACGCATGGCAGGCCTGTAAAAAGTGAAACTTATTTGAGGGAACAATTTCATTCGAAAGTAAATAGTCTAATTTCTAAAGACCATGCCGAGTCGGTTGAAGTGCATGAATCAACCGGAATAAGTGAACAATTCTCCGTGCAAAAATCAGTTAAAAACTGGCGCTATGTAACTGGCACTTTCCAGGTAAGAATACCGGTTACAACCAAAGATACAATGCTGGCGCCCGAAGAAAACATCCTGGCAATTATGAAAGCGCGGTTGCAGGCGATGTCTCCGGCCAACCGCTGGTATCTGGTGTTGCAGCGATACATTTTATACATAGCTGCACGTGTAGATGGCCTCGGTGGAGATTCTGCATCCATAAAACCTTCCTTCCAGGGCATTGTGCCTGCTGGTAAGCCTGCGCAGTGCGAGCCTGAAAGGCCACAGTCGGTAAAAGACAAATGTTGCCGCGAAGTAATATGGATTCTATCCGGTGTGTTATTTCTGTTCTTTATACTTCTGTTGATAATGCTCTTGAAAAAATAGCTTTGAAAATTAGCACGAACGCATAATCGAGGTAATAGCAGAAAGAGAACTTCAGGCGATTCGTTGCATGGAAGTTTATCTTGTATAGTCCCGGTTTTTACTGGGACTATTTATTTTTAAAACTTAACTGTTGTGATGGCTCTTTCAGAGCCAAGCAGAAAGAGAAGCTTCGGCTTCCTCATTACTGGAAATTTCATTTATTGGTGGATTATAGGGTTCATTCTTATTCCCCAAGGAATCTACTTTGCTAAAATTTATAACGGAGAGAAAATTCATACAGAAAAAATTGTGATAAAGTAACGATTGAAAAGAAAACGGAAAAAGAATAAATTTTAAATTAAACTAAATTCAACAAGATGAAAACTCAAAAAAATTGGCATGAAAAACACAATGAATCATTAGGCTTCGGTAGTCGTTTAGCTGATTCAGTAGCAAATGGTATGGGTTCATGGAGATTCATTATCGTTCAAACAATTTTGGTAATACTTTGGATGGGATTAAACCTTATCGGCTTTATGTATCATTGGGATGTTTACCCTTTCATATTGCTCAATCTTGTTTTCTCAACACAAGCAGCTTATGCAGCGCCTATTATTATGATGGCTCAAAACAGGCAAAACGAAAGAGACAGGATGCAAGCCCAGGCTGATTACCAAACTAATGTAGATGCTAAATTGGAAATAGAAGCTTTGGCAAAAAAGTTGAACACACTTGAGGTAGAAAAATTAGATAAAATCATTAAAATGCTGGAAGAAATGAAAAAAAATCCGTTGAAATAAAACATAACCTGCCCCGGTTGAGATTCCTAATTTTGCGACACTCCACTCAGAAAGACAATATTTGCATTTGGCATGGAAGCGGGTTTGCGTATCTCGAAATCAAGCGGCATACTAATTTGACTTAAAGAAATTATTAAATTAGTTCGCCCTTGTTGGGAACATAAATTTTATAGCTATTTTGAGCCGATAATTAAAACCTGAAAATGTTTTTCCAATAATTAAAAATCATACAATGACAACAAAAGAAAATAACCTGAACTGGTTTGAAATATCAGTATCAGATATCAAACGTGCCGCCAAATTTTACGAAACTATATTTGGAATTAAAATGGAAACACAAAATATGATGGGAATGGAGATGGCTTTTTTCCCCTATGAACAAGGGAGTGGTAAAGCATGCGGAGGCTTGGTGCAAAGCCAGATGCATAAACCAAGTATGGACGGAGTGAAGCTGTATTTAAATTGTAATCCTGAGATGTCCAATGTGCTTTCAAAAATAGAAGCAGCAGGAGGAAAAATAGCAATGCCTAAAACAAAAATCAGTGATGCAATAGGACATATGGCATTTATTATTGATACGGAAGGAAACAATATTGGCCTTCATTCACAAAAATAAATTATAATTATTTTTTTGTTTTGCTTAATAAGTCGCTAAAAAGGGGTGAGGTATATTAGATGCTTTACCCCTTTTTGGTACCTTTGTTTTTCCAGGCAAGGTATGTCCCAGAAAATAAAAGCACAAGATGCAATTGATGAATTGTTGCCAGTTTAAGTTCATCAAAAGAGATCTTGTCAAATGGGGGATTCGTTAAGAATAAAGAATTACACCAAAATTTTTCCGGTCATTTCTTTAGGAGCAGGAATATTCATTATCTTCAAAATAGTAGGAGCGAGATCAGCCAGCTTACCATTCTTAATGGATTTATAGTCGTTATCAATTAAGAATACAGGAACAGGATTGGTGGTATGCGCTGTGTTCGGCGTGCCGTCTTCGTTTATCATGCACTCAGCATTGCCATGGTCGGCAATAATGATGAAAGAATAGTTTTGGGTTAATCCGGCTTCAACTACTTCCTTTACACATTTGTCAACCGTTTCAACAGCTTCTATAACGGCTGAAAAAACGCCGGTATGGCCCACCATATCAGGGTTGGCAAAGTTAAGGCAGACAAAGTCTACATCCCCTTTTTTTAATTCAGGAACGATAAGGTCTTTTAATTCATAAGCGCTCATCGAAGGTTTCAAATCGTAGGTAGCGACTTTAGGAGAGGGAGCCATCAAACGTTTTTCGCCCGGAAACTCTGCTTCGCGGCCTCCTGAAAAGAAGAAGGTAACGTGAGGATATTTTTCTGTTTCGGCAATTCGGATTTGTTTTTTACCCACATTGGACAATACTTCTCCCAAGGTCATGGTAAGATCTTCTTTGTCGAATACTACATGAATATTTTTGAAAGTTTCATCATATCGGGTCATGGTCACATAATGTAAATCCATGGTATTCATTCCTTGCTCCGGCATATCCTTTTGCGTAAGGACTTGTGTAATTTCCCGGCAACGATCTGTACGGTAGTTAAAGCAAATAACTACATCGCCTGGTTTAATAGTAGCAATAGGTTGATCTTTGTCATCCACTACGACCATTGGTTTAATAAATTCGTCCGTAATATTTTCAGAATATGATTCGATGATGGCTTTTTGAGTATTGGTAATATGCTTTCCTTCGCCTTTTACCAAAAGGTCGTAAGCCAGCTTAACACGTTCCCATCTTTTATCGCGATCCATTGCATAATAACGACCGATAACAGAAGCAATTTTTCCTGCTGAATGTTGAAGATGTTCTTCCAGATCTGTAATGTAATGCAATCCGCTTTTAGGGTCCGTGTCACGCCCATCTGTAAAAGCGTGTATAAATACATTGTGTACAGCATTATCCTTAGCCATATCGCATAGTTTCTTTAAATGCGAGGTCGTGGAATGCACACCTCCGTCAGAAACCAATCCCATTAAATGCACATTCTTATTGTTTGACTTAGCATATTTAAAAGCTTCGACTAATACAGGATTTGTATCGATTGTTTTTTCTCGTACCGCTTTGTTAATACGCACTAATTCCTGAAACACTACCCTTCCGGCTCCAATATTAATATGGCCCACTTCTGAGTTTCCCATTTGTCCCTCCGGCAAGCCAACCGCTTCTCCCGAAGTAAGGAGTTGAGCATGGGGATATTTAGTGTATAAGCTTTTTATAAAAGGAACATTTGCGTGTTCTATAGCATTTGCTTTGGTATTGGGGGCTTCACCCCATCCATCCATTATTATAAGTACAACTTTTTTAGAAGTAGATTCTTGAGTCATTATCAATTAATTAAAATTTTTGGTACGTGTTAAATAGATGTGTTATTTATTAAATAGTATTTCAAAAATACTACCATTAGGAGTGTTGTCTTTTACATGAATTTTACCATTGTGATATTCAACAATGTATTTAACAATAAACAAGCCAAGTCCTGTTCCTTTCGATCTTCTTGTCTCCTCGTTTCCAACCCTGTAAAACTTTTCAAAGATACTCGATTTTTCGTCATCAGCAATGCCGTTTCCTTCGTCTGTTACGTGTAAAACAATCTTGCTACCTGCCACCTGCAGCGATACAATAATTAAGGTATTCTCTTCTGAATATTTTTGTGCGTTTTCTAAAAGATTAATCAGTATGGAGGAAAGAGCCTGCCTATCAAAAATAGCATGAACATCCGGTATGATATGGGTTTCAAAGCGATGTTTGTTCGCGTGACTTTGACTATATTTTGTAACAATATCATTAATGGCATCGGACAAATTAATTTCTTCCTTAAAAAAAAGCGGCTGACTGCTACTTTCGATCTTGGTAGCGGTAAGAACATTTTCTACCAGGGTATTCAACCTGTTGGTATCTTTTATAGCATTTTCAATAAAAACCTGTTGCTTCTGTTTATCAAGATCGTGTTTCTGAAGTGTTTGCAGGTAGAGTTTTATTGAAGCCAGTGGTGATTTTAATTCATGTGTGACGGATAACAAAAAGTTTTTTTGTCTCTTAGAAAGAGCTACTTCCTTTTTAAAAGCTTTGTGGGTTTTTACAGCTCCAAGAACAAGAAGGCTTAAAAAAACAATTCCCTCACCACCTATCATAATCCAGCGCTTATGCAATTTGCCTAACATTTCATCTTGCCCTTTCTGCAAACTTGCCTGAGGATTCCTCAATGAAACATTCTCTATTTTATGGGAATAGACTTCTTTATTCAGGTCGACTAATAAATAGGCCCACCAGCAAAATTGAATGAAGATATAGAATACGAGGATATAAAAAACAGCAAGAGGCTTCATTTAGAATCTAAATTGAAGCCTCAAAAATAGTTAAAAGAAACACAATTTTATAAAACAGTAAATGTTTGTAAAAGAAAATGTGTTTTATTTGCTGGCAATAGTACCGTCTGAACCTACCGAATGGATTGCACTTACAGAAATAATTCCATCATGAGATACCTCTCTGATTCTATAATAAACCTTTCCTAAAGGAGGATTTTTGTCGATCCAAGAATATAGAATTTCCAATGGAGATGCAATTCCTTCTTTGAAATTAATAATGGTAAAGTCATAATTATTGGACGATCGTTCAACAAAATAAACTGTTGTCCCTGCTGTTAAGTTTTGTACAACCAAATTCAAGTATGTATTTCCTTCTATTTTAATCACGTCAAACTTCTTAAAATCGGAAATCTGAACATCCTTAGTTTTATTCATAAGGAACCCTTCTTTTTCCTGAGCCATTACCCCCAAGGCGCCAAATAAAATGAGGCAAAATATAACTAGTTCTATTAAATAAATTATTATAGAAACCTTCCTGACAGCTAAGGTAAGTTGTCCTGCATTTTCTTTTGCATATAATTGTGTTTTCATAGCTAATCTTTTTTGTTGATTTGACAGATACAAGTTTACAACAATTTGAATATTTCCTAATGTTGAAACACATGGGCTTGTTACAAGTGTAAGGTTTAATAGAAATATAAAGACCTATTTAAAATTTGTAAATAAGATATTCCTTTCTGTGTATGGGGTTGGGCGAAATGCAATTTAAATATAATACGGAGTATCCTTGAGCATTTACCATTAATTAGGTGTAATAGAATATTAAAAATAGGTGAAGAAACGAAAGAATAAAAAGTCCTTTAATCACCATAAGCATTAATAAAAAATGTGATTGCGCACAGGACTTCTCCTTAAAAATTCAATTAAATTCTTTATTATTGTAGATAAATTTTTCTCTTGCAAAGTATAATTAAACTGAACCGTTCGAATCTGTTTGTAATAGGGGTTATTATTATAATTTTTTATTTGATTTTAAATCGTTTAAATTATATGGATGACACATCTAAAACAAAAGGAAGGGTTATCGGGTTGAAAAGCTGGTATATGTCGGCCAAGAGAGATGAGATATACTCTCCTCCGATGGTTCGGTTTGCTACAGATAGTCTGCTTATTACTTTTCAGGGAGAAACAAACTTAGACTATGAAGAAGGAGAAATAGTTCCGGTAATTTACAAAACAACCGATCCCGCCAACGCACATATAAATACTTTTTTAGGATTGTGGTTAGCGCCTCTTCTTTATTGTCTCTTACCCTTGATGGTGTTAACAGCTGTACTCTTTTCTTTTATGAATGAAAGAGATATACTCGTTATAGATTTTGGACGATTTTTATTTTGGAAAAAAAAATATCAGAAACAAGACAGAAACTCTTTTATCAATTTTACTCAAATTGATAAAACTCCTGTTTTGAAAATTGGCGAGGAGAAGTCAGGAACAGAACTGTAATTTCCGACCTATTACCCCTAACAATCAAGGAGCAAGAATGTCCCCCGGCGGCGGGGGCAGGGGGTGGGGCTTCAGGTATTGAATCAAAATATAAGCCTTCAACCGAGCAATAAAAACCTACCTATTGTGCATCTCAACATAAGTCCTGTAACTTGGCCGCACAGGTGTTTCAACAATAAATATTTTACTGTTTTCTAGTGCTTTTATCTTTAATTCTTTTTGTTCTTTCACAAGAAAACAATCACCAATTTTTAATATACTTCCTTCTGCTTCTATTGCTCCTTCAACTAAATAACCGAGAAAAAAAGTTTGCTCTTTCAATGGCAAAACATGCTCTTGAGCGGATAGGGTTATTTCCTTAATCGTAACGCCTTCTGTATCCATTAGGATTGGAGCATCATCTCCTTTAAAAGTCCTGATAATTTGGCCATTTTGGGTAATAACGGGAAACTCGGCAGAGGCGTAATCATTATAAGAAGCAGGTTGCGCCATCACTTTTTCCATATTGGGATCAAACCAGATCTGGAACAGGCTTGAACCTGCGTTCACTCTTTCGGAATGACTGATGCCATTCCCTGCACGGATGATTTGTACATCGCCTGTGTTCAGTCGTTTCCACTCTTTATTTTTACTATCGTAATGATCGATAGTACCTTTTAATACGAACGACAAAATTTCAAAGGCTTGATGAGGATGTTGTCCTATGGTGCTTCCTTTATCGGACCAGGCGTGTGCCCAATAAAAAAGATTGGAAAATGGTTCAAAACTATTCCCGTTTCCGTCGGGCACTACAGGCTTATTTTCAAGAATCTCACCGCCATTAAACTGACCGGTAGATTGCTCTTCGAGAGGGATGATGGTTATTGACATAGGCTGTTTTGTGATTAATAAAAGGGATGTTAAAATGCGAAACCATAATCGAAGTCATTCTGAGCACTCTGCGTTGTAGCAGACCTCGAAGAATTGTTGCGGATTGCAACATCAGTAGATACTTGCACCAACCCTTCGAGGTCTCTGCTACAGCGCAGGGAGTGCTCAGGGTGACCTCGAATTTCTTTTTTACCGAATTATTTCGGTTCAGTAAAATCGTTATATATCAAACAAAAATACAACCAATAATAGATTATTTATTTTACTTTTAAAAAGAAAGAGAAGAATTTTAGAAATGGTGTTCTTATATGGCGTATGGCTGGCATTAAGGTAACGTCCGAGTTAATCGCGTAAGATATTGTCCATTTTTTTATATATTTACAGGAAACAATAGTCCGATTTTTGTCATTGTTAATCAGTAAATTTCAAATACAATTTATGTCCAAAAACAAACTAAACAGGCAGCCTACACAACAGATAATGGCAGAAAGCATTCTTAAACTGCTCAATCGGAATCCGGAAAAATCATACAATTACAGACAACTTGCCAAGGAATTAGGGGCAACAGATAAAGACGCAAAACAGGAGGTGGGAGATGTTTTAAATTTGCTAACTCAACAAGGTTTATTGGTTGAAATTGATCAAGGGAAATACAAACTAAAACCCATCCTTGCCTATGTTACCGGAAGAATCGACATGACTTCAACCGGGGCTGCTTATGTGGTTATTGACAAGAGTGATATGACCGTTTCCGGATTAAAGGAGGACGATATTTATATTGCCCCTAAAAATGTTCACAATGCTTTAAATAAAGATAAAGTGAAGGTGTATCTTTTCGCCAAACGCAGGGATAAGAAGCAGGAAGGTGAAGTAGTGGAGGTGCTTGAGCGTGCTAAATCGGAGTTTGTAGGTGTGATAAAAATATCTGATCGTTTTTCATTTATGATTCCCGATAATCATAAAATGACCGTGGATATATTTATTCCATTGAAAAATTTGAATGAAGCCAAAGATGGACAAAAGGTTGTAGCCCGAATTACCAACTGGGCCAAAGATGCAAAAAATCCTGAAGGGGAAATTGTCAGAGTGCTTGGTTATCCGGGAGATAATAATACAGAGATGGATAGCATCCTGGTAGAATATGGATTCCCATTAGAGTTTCCGAAAAAGGTAGAAGACGAAGCCCGGAATTTATCTGTTGAAATTACAGAAGCAGAGATTGCAAAGAGAAGAGATTTCAGGAACATCACAACATTTACCATTGATCCTTTTGACGCAAAAGATTTCGACGATGCGCTCTCCATACAGAAACTGGACAATGGTCTTTGGGAAATTGGTGTTCACATCGCTGACGTTTCGCATTATATTCGTCCAAAAACAGCATTGGAAGATGAAGCGTATGACCGGGCTACTTCTGTGTATCTCGTAGACAGGGTTATTCCGATGCTTCCGGAAATGTTGTCCAACAGAGTATGTTCATTGCGTCCTAATGAAGAGAAATTATGTTTCTCGGCTGTTTTTGAAATGGATGATACAGCAACAATTTCCAAGCAATGGTTTGGTAAAACTGTTATTCTTTCAGACCACAGATTCACCTATGAAGAGGCGCAAATTATTATTGAAACCGGAGACGGAACGCTTCATAAAGAAATATTGATTCTGGATAAATTGGCTAAAGAACTTCGTAAAAAACGTTTTAGCCAGGGCTCCATTGCCTTTGAAAAGGCGGAAGTAAAATTTAATTTAGACAAAGACGGAAATCCTATAGGAGTCTATATTAAAGAGTCGAAAGATTCAAATAAACTCATTGAGGATTTCATGCTTTTAGCGAATAGAAAAGTAGCGGAATTTATTGGGAGGGCAGAAAAAGGACAAAAGCAAAACACGTTTGTTTACCGTATTCACGACAAACCTGTAACAGACAGACTCACCACCTTTGCTGTGTTTGCCAGTAAGTTCGGTTATAAAATGAAAACGGGTTCAGACAAGGAAATAGCAAGTTCATTGAACCAGTTATTGAAGGATGTTTCCGGTAAAAAGGAACAAAATGTGTTGGAGCAACTCGCCATCAGAACCATGTCTAAAGCTATTTATACAACCAAAAATATTGGACATTACGGATTAGCCTTTGATTATTATTCTCATTTCACCAGTCCTATCCGACGGTATCCGGATGTGATGGTACATCGGTTGTTGGAGCATTATCTGGCTGGTGGCACTTCGGTAGATGCTGAAGAATACGAAACAAAATGTAAACATTCATCAGAGATGGAATCTCGCGCTGCACAGGCTGAACGTGATTCTGTGAAGTTTAAGCAGGTTCAGTTTCTTCAGGATAAAAAAGGGGAGATATTTGAAGGTTTAATTTCAGGAGTTACGGAATGGGGTATCTATGTTGAGATCATCGAAAATAAATGTGAAGGTCTTATCCGCATGAAAGATATTTCTGATGATTTTTATGAATTTGATGAGGAAAATTATTGCATAGTGGGACGGCGTACAAGAAAAAGATACCAGTTAGGAGATAGTGTGAAAGTGAAAATTAAAAATACGGATCTTACGAAGAAACAAATAGATTTCACATTAATGAATGGCGATTTACCCGAAGAAATGCCACATGATTTGTTTGATGAACGATCACCTGATTTACGTCCGGGCTTGTTCTCAGAAACTTCACCGGGTAAAGAAACAGATTTTAATAAGGCGCATTCTTCCAGTCAGAGTCAGTACCACCCAAACCCAAAAAGTAAAGATCCAAACAGGCCAACGAGAGATAATAAGCATTCTTCTGGAGGAGAGAGCAAGCCTTCGGGGAAGAAGAAAAAGAGACGGAGATAGTTTAAAGATGCTTTTGGAGCCTAACGTTTTGCAGCTTTGCGTTGTGGCGGATTAGATGCACTAACCTGTCTAAACGCACAATGTAAATTTAATGAAATAATGTTTATATACCCACTTCCCCCGCCATAACGCAAAGGTGCTGTGTGTGCCTCGAATGGTAAATATAGTTAAAGTTCTTTAACAAGCTCATAGGGTTCAAGTCCCTTATGCGTTCGGGTCGTTCCGAAAAGCATTAGTAAGTCGCAAGGTGGTTTGGAGTGATCCAAGCACTGAAGTAAGCGAGATTACAAACATCTGTACTGACGAACAGGAACCGGATAAGAGGCTTAGAGGGTTGGGTAATGCATCACATGCTGCAAAAGCCCGTTGAAAACGACCTTCAAGTAGATCCGGCAGGCATAGATGGGAAGCTATTTACCTTACCGGGGGAGATCTCTTTCTTTACGAGTTATGGAGAGAGAAGTCAGCCGAGGTCGTAGTAGTTGTTGTAACGAGTCCTGATAAATTCAGGGAGGCCTCACAAAGCAGCGAAGGACCGAACATTAAGATGTTCCAAATGCTGTAGGGATTTCGAGCAATCGGATAGCCTTACGATAAGCGGAACAGAGAATAAATTGAATAGCTAAGATGATTGAGAAAGTAGTTAACTTAAAGAATCTGCAAAAGGCGTATCATCAGGTTGTGTCGAACAAAGGTTCGGCCGGCGTGGATGGTATGACTGTACACGAATTATCGAAACACCTGCAATTAAACAGGAACAAGATAATTACAACAGCACGAAAAGGAGAATACCAATCACAATTTATTTTAGGGGTAGCGATACCCAAGAGCAATGGAAAAACCCGACTATTGGGCATCCCAACAGGAAGATGGAAATTTGGATAGATGAATGCACGTGCGGATAAAATATCCGCTGTTATGGAATCGGGACAATATGTCCCGACTAACGGGAAATCAGTGTGTAGGATGATGTATATGTTGTTGGTGCAAAGAATTAATCATGGTTGTAGAATTGTTCCCATTGATAGAACAATCTATTGTTGTACCATTTCCTCCCATCATATTTCCATTAGAAGAGCCTCCGCCCATCATACCTCCACTTGTTGAGCTTCCATTCATCATACCACCTTCTGAGTTCATTGTATTATAATTGTTCATCATTATGGAATTGCAATAATGATATAAACTGTCGCAGTGGTATATCATTCCGATATTATGCACGGAATCCATATTGTACCAGTAGTTAAGTGAATCGTTTTGTGTTTTTGTGTTGTTGTATGCTATGCGCATTCCTTGAATGGCAGCAACTGTTGCAGGATTAGGTGAATTTGTTTCTTTTTTGCATGATGTAACAATAAGTGCTACTGCGCTTACTATTGCGATTGCTTTGATAAATGATAAAGTTTTCATTGTTTTAGAATTAGAATTATTATTGTTTAGAATTTTAATTTTTGCAGTTATGCTTACATTTTTTTTAGAATTTCACTTTGTTTTTTAAGATTTTCTATCAGTACTTCACGCATCATATGGCAAGCTGTGGATACTTTTTTTGAGGACAGCTTATAATAAACATTCAAACCTTCTTTTCGTTGAATCAAAATCCCTTTACTCAACATGGAAGTAAGATGCTGCGAAAGATTTGACTTTGCTCCGCCAATTTTTTCAAGTAATTTACCAAAGGACATTTCTTTAGTTTTTAAAATGTCAATGATTTCCATTCGTGTAGGATGCGCTAAAGCTTTGCAGACATTGGCGTGAAGTTCATATATTTTTTTGTCGGTCATATATTCATAAGTTCAATTGTTCGTAAATGTATGAACAATTAAACAAAAATCAAATGATTTATATTATTTTAACATTAAATAACTGGCAGGGATGTGTGAAAGTTCGGCGTCTCTATTTTCATTGGAGGATAATTTTGTTAATAATTTATCGAAGATGCTCATATATAAATACGAACTAATTTGCCAGTAATTATTAAAACGAATATAAGAAAAATAATACGAGATGGCTTGTGATCAATCAGATAAAGAGAAGATGGAAATTTGGATAGATGAATGCACGTGCGGATAAAATATCCGCTGTTATGGAATCGGGACAATATGTCCCGACTAACGGGGAAGATGGAAATTTGGATAGATGAATGCACGTGCGGATAAAATATCCGCTGTTATGGAATCGGGACAATATGTCCCGACTAACGGGGCATTTGCAACTTGCAGAATCTCCGCATAGCTGGTAGGTGCTGTTACCTGCTGGCCACTCTCCATTCGTTACACCATTTTTACGTTTTCAATATTTTTCGCCAATGTCAACTGTAAAATGGTAAGGTCTGAGAATGGAACTGAAATTTTATTCTTCAATTTAGATAAAATTAAATGCAGCCTTTCATCCGTGTCTTGAATGGAAAGTATTTCTTTTTGACAATCATAAGTAAAGCAATATAACAACATGTTTTCGACCATTTCGTAATTATATCCCTTGCCAGATTTAATATACGACATCAAATCCTCAAACATCAATAAGCTAAAATCATGCTCGGCTTTTTCAATTATTGAAATTTCTTTACTAAAGATTTCTCTCTGCTCCTTTTTATACCATTTCTGAAATCCATCTAAATGATTAAAATATTCTTCAAATAATGGTGATATTTTTATGTCGTCAGATGTTCGATTCTCCAAATAAGTTCTGCTTAATGATTTCCATTCATATGAGCTTTCATATAAGTCTTTAAGATTTAACGTAATGTAATGTTCAGTTGTCCAGTCCTTGTCTGATGGTTTTAATTGCTTTACTCTAGATAATTTTGGGATTCCATAATGCAAAGCATAATTTCTAAAGTCTTGCATAAATCTGTGAAGCAGATTAGCACTAAAGTCTGTCGAGATTTTTTGAGAATATTCTGGCAAAAGAGAATCATTATAATGCTTTTTAAAATGTTCTCGTGTATAATCTACAACTGAAAATGCAGAACTTAAGTAGTTATTAAGGTGTTGAAGCAATTCAAATTCATATTTAACTTTTTCAATTTTAGCATATATTGATACGTTGAACAGATTCCCTGGTGTCGAAGCCTTTAGATTTGGAAGGTGCTCCAAATGTTGTTTCAACTGAGTGAAATTTAATGCATGGATTTTGTTAATAGAATCTAGTTCTCCTATTGGTCTAACGGTTTGATATTCTGTCAAACTATAAAGTCGTGCTAAAATTTCTTGTCTGTTTTTCATGTGAATGTATTTCTAGCTCGTCAAGTTGGCTTGCAGATAACGAACGTACATACGCATTGCGCATTTACCCCCTTTTTTTATGGATATGCGCGTATGATACGCGTATATATTTCTTTTTATGACTGTCCGCAACTAATACCATGTATTTTGTAAAGCTGCTACCATAAGCCTTTCAGATAGCTTTTCGCCAAAATACCTTCTGTTAAA
>OLLH01000182.1_pt1 | contig 17035 bp, 10 predicted proteins | sample 1604451 | NCBI WGS metagenome assembly OLLH01 (sample SAMEA104055714, study PRJEB20765) | soil metagenome | isolation source: soil
CATAAGAGAAGGTTTTTTTGTTATGCAACTCAAAGATAACTTTGAGATACTTAAATCCCTTCTCTTATTTTTTAATCGTTTAGCACGCTATTGGTTTTTTAACAATTATTGTAATCAAAATTTGCCTACTTTTGTCAACTTATTCAAAAGCGAGTAATTATAATTAACAATACTATTGATTAATGGATCCAGAAAGAGTTAAGTGTCTTATTATAGGTTCAGGCCCTGCCGGCTATACAGCTGCTATTTATGCAGCCCGGGCCGATTTAAAGCCTGTGATGTATCAAGGACTTCAACCGGGAGGGCAATTAACCATTACTACTGAAGTAGAGAACTATCCTGGTTATCCAAATGGAACACAAGGACCGGAGATGATGGAAGATTTTAAAAAACAAGCCGAACGGTTTGGGACAGATATACGATGGGGACTAGCCAGCAGTGTTGATTTTTCTTCTTCTCCTCATAAAGTTATCATTGACGAAAAAACCACTGTGCTTGCTGATACAATAATTATTTGCACGGGTGCTTCAGCAAAATGGCTGGGCCTGAAATCAGAAGAAAAATTAAATGGCTTTGGCGTTTCTGCCTGTGCTGTTTGCGACGGGTTCTTTTTTAAAGGACAGGACGTAGCCATTGTAGGATCCGGAGATACCGCGGCAGAAGAAGCCACTTATCTGGCCAAACTTTGTCGCAAAGTTTATATGATCGTTCGTAAAGGGCAAGGTGAAATGAAGGCTTCGAAAGCCATGCAACACAAAGTGGAAAATACAGCCAATATTGAAATGCTTTATAACTCCGAAACGAAGGAAATACTTGGAGAAAAAACGGTTTCCGGCACTTTGATTTTAAATAATATAACGGGGGAAATTCGTCAGATCGATGTTACAGGATTCTTTGTTGCTATCGGTCACCAACCCAACACGGATATTTTTAAGGGAACACTTGATATGGACGAAAATGGATATCTCATTACCCTTCCAGGCTCATCAAGAACTAATGTGGAAGGGGTTTTTGCCGCAGGAGATGTGCAGGATCATATCTACCGTCAGGCAGTAACAGCAGCCGGAAGTGGTTGTATGGCTGCGCTTGATGCAGAAAGGTACTTGAGTCATAAAGGAACTCATTAATAGAATACAACAACGAATGAACGATAAAAGCATACATGTTTTTGCTCCTGCTACGGTGGCTAATGTTGCTTGTGGGTTTGATGTCCTTGGCTTTGCCATTGATTCTCCCGGTGATGAAGTAATTATTAAACTGAAAGCAAAGCCGGGAATTGTGATCACTAAAATTATCGGAGATCAGGGAAAACTACCTTTAGATCCTGTTAAAAACACTGTTGGTGTTGCCGTTGCTGCTTATCTAAAACATATTGGTTCAACTCAGGGCCTTGAAATAGAATTATATAAAAATCTCCCTTTAGGCAGTGGACTTGGATCCAGCGCAGCGAGTTCAGTAGCCGGAGTATTTGCCATCAACACGTTATTAGGAAATCCTTTAAAAACAGAAGAATTATTACCTTTTACAATGGAAGCCGAAAGGATTGCGTGCGGCTCTGCTCATGCAGACAATGTCGCACCGGCACTTTACGGAGGATTTGTATTGGTAAGAAGTTATAACCCTTTGGATATTGTTCGAATTCCTTCACCGGAAAATTTATTCTGCACCGCTATTCACCCTCAGATTGAAGTTCGTACGGAAGATGCACGAAAGATTCTAAAAAAAGGAATCTCCCTTGCCGATGCTACCATTCAATGGGGAAATGTAGCGGGATTAATTGCAGGCCTGATGAAACCAGATTATGATTTAATCGGACGTTCTCTTCAAGATGTGATTATCGAACCTATCAGAGCATTATTGATACCCGGCTTTGCAGAAGTTAAACAAGCTGCCCTTAATGCAGGGGCTTTGGGTTGCAGTATTTCAGGCTCAGGGCCTTCCATCTTTGCTCTCAGCAAATCAAAAGCAGATGCTGAAAAAGCAGGGAAAGCGATGCAACAGGTTTTTAAATCAATTGACATAGAAAATGAACTTTATATTTCAAAAATTAATAGGCAAGGTCCTCGTATTATTTCACAATAGATATTGCCTTAACTCATCCAAAAACAATTGTTTTTTAATATTTAAACGAAATGTATTTTTATAGTACCAATAAAAAAACCGTAGATGTCACCTTAGAAGAAGCGGTAATCAAAGGATTGGCTTCGGACAATGGTTTATTTATGCCTGAAAAAATCTATTCTCTTCCTGCTAAGTTTTATAGAGAAATAAACTCTTTAACATTTCCTGAAATGGCCTTCGAAGTGGCTAAAACACTATTGCAGGATAGTATTCCAGAAGATGTATTAAAAAAAATTATTGATGATGCGATTAATTTCGATGCCCCACTTGTTTCTTTAGATGCATCAAGAAGTGTATTGGAATTATTTCACGGACCTACCGCTGCTTTCAAAGACTTTGGCGCCCGTTTCATGGCCAGGATGGCTGCTTATTTTATCCAGAATTATGATAAGAAAGTAAATGTATTGGTGGCCACTTCCGGAGATACCGGTAGTGCTGTTGCCAATGGCTTCCTCAATATGCCAAATACCAGAGTGATTATATTGTATCCTAAAGGAAAGGTAAGCTACATTCAGGAACAGCAATTAACTACGCTAGGCAATAATATTATCGCGCTGGAAGTAAATGGTGTTTTCGATGATTGTCAGGCAATGGTTAAACAAGCTTTTCGCGATCCAGATTTAAATAATAAAATGATTTTAACATCTGCCAATTCCATTAATATTGCCCGTCTGATCCCGCAAATGTTTTATTATTTTCATGCTTATGCGCAGTTGAAGGACAAAAGTAAACCTGTCGTGTTTTCTGTTCCCTGTGGTAATTTCGGAAATCTTACAGCCGGCCTGATGGCACAAAAAATGGGTCTTCCGGTCGCTATGTTTGTGGCCGCCACCAATGTTAATGACATTGTTCCAGAATATCTCAAAAGTGGTATTTTCCAATGCAAACCTTCGCAAAGCACCATTAGTAATTCAATGGACGTGGGCAATCCCAGTAACTTTGTCCGAATGCTAGATCTTTATAATAACGACCTCGATACCATGCGAAAACATATAACAGGATATAGCTTTACCGACGACCAAACGAAGAAGGCGATGAAGGAGATCAATACAAAATACAACTACATAATGGACCCGCATGGAGCCATTGCGTATTTAGGGCTGGAGGCTTATCTAAAAGAGAATAAGATAACCAATGTCAACGGTATTATATTGGAAACGGCACACCCTTCTAAATTTATTGATGTGGTGGAAAGCACCATACGTAAACAAGTAAAAATTCCCGACAGACTGGAAGAATATATGTCTAAGAAAAATATGTCTAAACCTATGACAAATACTTTCGAAGATTTTAAAAAATTCCTTTTCAGTTTAGATTAAAGAGAACATTTAGCTGAGGCTGTCCCAAATTTGGTAACTGGTCATCCTGTCCGCCTAAGGCGAATCAGCATCTCTAACTTATTAATTACCATAGTTAACAGATTCCGAAATAAATTCGGAATGACATCGAATATAATAGAAAAATAAATTATATTTGAAACGTTTGATAATCCATCACAACGAGTTACAATAACAAAAAAGCATTCAAATAGATAATCTACGTATGAAAATTTTAAAATTTGGTGGTTCCTCTGTAGCATCTGCTGAACGCATAAAAGGAGTGATAGAAATAATTTCTAAAGCACAAAAAGAAAAGCAACCAATTGCGGTTGTTGTGTCTGCCTTTAGTGACACAACCGATGGTTTAATTGAAATGGGAAACCGTGCTATACTTGGAAAAGTTGATTACACAGATTTAATTAAAGAATTGGAAAAAAGACACTTTGATGTTGTTAAATCTTTCGTAAAAGTTAAAAGACAAAGTAGTGTACTTGCCAATGTTAAAATGACCATAAATGAATTGGAAGACGTGCTGCATGGCGTTTTCCTGGTTAAAGAATTAAGCCCAAGAACATTGGATTTCATCATGAGTTTTGGTGAAAGGTTGTCTGCCTATGTAATTAGCGAATGTTTAAATGATTCCAATATTGAAGCGTCATTTTTGGATGCGCGTAATGTTATCGTTACGGATGATCACTTCGGTATAGCCAGAGTCGATTTCGATAGCACCAATAAAAAAATAAAAGACCATTTTAAATCAGTTAAAACGTTGCAGGTTATTACAGGATTTATTGGATCAACTGAAAATAATGAAACAACTACTTTGGGAAGAAGCGGCTCCGACTATACTGCTTCTATCTTTGGCGCTGCTCTTAATGCTAAGACAATAGAAATATGGACGGATGTGAATGGTATGATGACAGCAGATCCACGAAAAGTAAAGAAGTCATTTCCGGTAAGTATAATGACGTACGAAGAAGCCATGGAGATGTCGCATTTCGGGGCGAAAGTAATTTATCCCGCTACGATGCAGCCGGCGATGAATAAAAATATTCCCATCATCATTAAAAATACGTTCAACCCGAATTTTGAAGGAACTCTTATTTGTAAAAAGAATCTATCAGACAAACAGGTAATCAAAGGTATTTCTTCTATCGAAGAGATTTCTTTATTAAGATTACAGGGTAGTGGAATGATGGGTATTATTGGCATCTCCATGCGTTTGTTTACCTCTCTTGCCCGGAAAAAAATAAACGTTATACTTATTAGCCAGGCATCTTCTGAATACTCTATCTGTTTTGCCGTATCTACAAAGGATGCCGCAACCGCTAAAAAAGAAATAGAAAAAGAATTTGTTACAGAAATAAAATCCGGATTAATCGAAGAAATCATTGTTGAACGTGATCTTTCTATAGTCGCCATTGTTGGTGGAAATATGCGACACACTCCGGGAATGTCAGGTAAAATGTTTCATGCGCTTGGAAAAAATGGTGTGAATGTAATCGCCATTGCACAGGGATCTTCAGAACTGAACATCTCTGCTGTAATTCACAAAGAGGACGAATCAAAAGCATTGAATGCCTTGCATGAAGCCTTCTTCTTATCGGATAAAAAATCATTAAACATATTTATTGTTGGAACCGGATTGGTTGGAGGTACATTGATCTCGATGATTCAAAATCAATTCGAATATCTATCAACAGAACAATTCATAGAACCCGTTGTAATTGCTGTTGCGAATAGTAAAAAAATGTATTTTAATCAGAATGGGATAGATTTGAAAAGCTGGAAAAACAAATTGGATAGTTCCGACAATGCTTCCAACATTAGCGACTTTGTTAAAAAAATGAAGAAGTTCAATTTACCCAATAGTGTGTTTGTAGATTGTACCGCCAGTGAAGCATTAGCTGTACATTACAACCACATTTTAGAATCCAGTATCTCCATTGTTACACCTAATAAAAAAGCCAATTCGGGAAGCTATACGAATTACAAAAAGTTGAAGCAAGCCTCTCAGAAATATGGTGTAAAATTTTTATATGAAACTAATGTAGGCGCTGGCTTACCGGTTATCAATACACTAAATGATTTACTATACAGTGGTGATAAGATCTTGAAAATAGAAGCCGTATTATCAGGTACTATCAGTTACATCTTCAACTCTTTTGCAAAGAACACATCCTTTAGTGAAATTGTGAAACAAGCAAAGGCAAAAGGATATACCGAACCTGATCCGCGCGATGATCTGAACGGAATGGATGTGGCAAGAAAATTATTAATCCTGGCGCGTGAGATAGGGCTGCCATTTGAAATGGCAGATATTAAAATAGGCGGCATCGTTTCTGAAAAATGTATGAAGGCGAACTCTGTAGATAAATTCTTTACTGAGTTAATAAAAGAAGATGTCTCATTGGAAAAAAGAAGAGCTGATGCAGATAAAAAAGGTTGTAAATTAAGATACATAGCCCTTCTTGAAAAAGGAAAAGCCTCTATTTCATTGCAAGAGGTGGACGGACAACATCCTTTCTATTCTTTATCAGGAAGTGATAATATTATCTCTTTTACAACAGAACGTTATAAGGAAAGGCCACTGGTAGTGAAAGGCCCGGGCGCCGGTGCAGAAGTCACTGCTGCTGGCGTTTTTGCTGATATCATCCGGATATCTAATCTTTCCTCTTAATCAAAATATTTATTAGAGGAACGATCAGAACTTATGCTTCTGTGAAAAGAAGATCTTCAACAAGCTTCAATACAAAATTAAGTTGCTGCTTCTGATCAAGGTGAGTATTGTCAAGAACAACGGCATCGTCAGCTTTTACCAACGGGCTTTCTTTCCTATGCGTATCCATATGGTCGCGTGTAGTAAGATTTTCAGTAACTTCATGCAAGGTCACTTTTTCTCCCTTCTCGATCAGCTCTTTAAATCTACGATTAGCACGTACTGTCGGGTCTGCAGTCATAAAAACCTTTAGTTCTGCATTTGGAAAAACGGTCGTTCCAATATCCCTTCCATCCATCACAATACCTTTACTGATACCCATTAATTGTTGCATGTGAACCAACTTTTCCCTTACCTCTTTTATCGCACTTACTGTACTCACATAATCCGAAACAAACATTTGCCTGATTTCCTTTTCTACATTATGACTATTCAGGTATACTTCCGAAAAGCCGAGTTCCGGGTTATAGTGAAAATGGATATCAATATGTTCCAGTACGTCTAACTGATATTCATGACTTATATCTGTTAATCCCTTTTTGGGTAAAATAATATTTTTCTGAATAAAAAATAAAGTAACAGCCCTATACATTGCACCGGTATCAATATATGCATAGCCGAGCTTAGAAGCTATTGCTTTGGCAATAGTGCTTTTCCCACAGGAAGAGTACCCGTCTATAGCTATGATAATCTTTTTTTGCATATCTCAATAAGCTAATTTAATCATTTTTTTTTAACCCAAAAATCCGATAAATTGGTTGTTAAAGAAAAATGATTCGAGGATCCCGCTAAATGATATGACGCTATAGCATAACTTAAATGAAACTTGGAAATCCGTAACCCAAACCCTCCTGAAAAGCCAACAAAGGACGTCCTGGATTCAACCGCTAACTCAGCCCTACGTTGATAATTGAACCCTGCACGAACGTTAAAATTTTTTGTTAATAATAACTCTGTGCCAACAACTATATGACGCATAAATTTATCCGCATAACCTTTAAACTTATCAAATGCTGTCGGAGGAATAGGTTCATTCGTAAAAGGATCTACGACAACTTGGGAAACATTATTATAGGTTAAGTCATAACGTTCCAGGTGACATGCTGTTATAGATATTCGCAATGGTGCCTTAGCCAGTTTTTTTGATATTCCAAATTGTATTTCAAAAGGTAAAGGTTCAAGATTGCCATCGGTATAACCTCTTAATTGCTTCCCATAATTTTTTATAACCAAAGCGGCGCTAAAATCACTTTTTTTATGATAAAAAGTGGTGGCAAAATCAGCAGCAATTCCGGTAGAAGAATATTGCTCGAACTGTGAATATATTGTTTTAACATTTACACCAACAGAAAAAAGGCTATCGAGTTTATTGCTTAAACCAAAAGATTCCATATGATTCAATTGTTTGCCCCAACCAAGGTTAAGATCATATTCTCCTGCTTTAAATGTTTGTGTCGCGTCACCATTCGGTGCTGTCCCTTGAAAACTTCCATAATTTATATAATGAATACCCAGATCATAAGTACCCAACTTTTTTAAATCATAGGCATAAGCAGCATAACCGTATTTTATATCTGCGAAATAATTGACAATATTTAAAGCCAGTTGATTGTGCATAGAACTATTCAGAAGAGAAGGGTTCTGAAAAGCAAGATTTATATCGTTATCTTTTACAGATAGGATGCTCCCTCCTAACGAAGCCACTCGTGCAGAGGAAGGCAAATTAAGAAATTCATAGGTATTGGTACCTCCAATTTGAGAAAAGACGAATGAGCTATTTATGGAAAAGAAAAGAGCAAAGACTATAAAGTAACAGGTAAATGATTTTATCACTAATAAATATTTTATAAACCTTTGATTATATTTTAGATTCCTTTTTTAATGCTATTACAAAGAAAAGAAGTTTTCCATTAGTAACGCAGCGTAAATGAATTTATTTTTACCAGCTTGTCATTAAAAATATGACACATTAAAATCAAAAACACACTTTATAAATAGACAGGAGGGTGTCTAAAATCGGACAGCATGACAGCAACATAAATTTGAAGACTATTAAAAAAATCAATTAATCTCTTTAGCTTTTTCCTTTGTATCAATATTGAAATCAATAGGATTTTTAGCAATGATATTTGTGAGGGCTAATTCTACGACTTCAATCATTTCTTTTACGTAATGAAATGAAAGACCTTTAATATAATCATTTCCTATTTCATCCACATCTTTCTTATTTCCTTCGGATAAAATAAGATGCCTTATACCGGAACGTTTGGCTGCCAATATTTTTTCTTTTATACCTCCAACAGGCAATACTTTACCTCTCAATGTAATTTCACCGGTCATTGCATAAAATGGTTTCACCAATCGCTGAGTGAATAAAGATGTTAAGGCCGTAAGCATAGTAATTCCGGCAGAAGGACCATCTTTTGGAGTAGCGCCTTCCGGAACATGCACATGGACATCCCAATTATCAAAAATATCCGGCTTTAAACCTAAAATTTCAGAATGTGCTTTTATATATGCAAGAGCTATAATGGCAGACTCCTTCATTACTTCTCCCAGATTACCGGTAAGTGTAAGCTTTCCTTTACCTCTGTATAAACTGGTTTCTATAAACAATATCTCTCCACCTACTGAAGTCCATGCTAAGCCTGTAACAACACCGGGTACATCATTGGTTAAATAACGTTCCTTTATAAAAATAGGAGCTCCCAGATAATTGAAGATATCTTCTTCCGTAATTTTTGAAGTATATTCTTCATCCATGGCCACATGTTTCGCAACTCCTCTGATTAAAGCGGCCAATTTTTTTTCCAATCCGCGAACACCTGATTCAGTAGTATATTGCTCAATTATCCTTTCGATAATTTTCGGATTTAACTGCACCTGATCTTTCTTTAAACCATGCGCTTCCAATTGTTTTGGAATCAAATGTTTTATAGCGATCTGTATTTTTTCCTCAATGATATATCCTGTTATGTCGATTATCTCCATCCTGTCTCTTAAGGCAGGTTGAATATTACTTAATGAGTTGGCGGTAGCGATAAATAATACGTTGGAAAGATCATAATCAATCTCCACATAATTATCGTGGAAGGCGTGATTTTGCTCAGTATCCAACACTTCCAAAAGAGCGGAAGACGGGTCTCCATGAAAATCATTTACCAACTTGTCTACCTCATCTAAAACAAATACAGGATTGGATGATTTAACCTTTTTTAGATTTTGTATGATCCTGCCGGGCATCGCACCAATATATGTTTTCCTATGACCGCGTATTTCCGATTCATCTCTTAATCCTCCTAAGGACATACGCACATATTTTCGTCCTAATGCTTTAGCAATGGATTTCCCTAAAGATGTTTTACCAACTCCCGGAGGACCATACAAACATAAAATAGGTGATTTCATATCTCCTTTAAGCTTCAGTACTGCCAGATATTCCAGAATACGGGCTTTCACTTTTTCGAGTCCGTAATGGTCTTTTTCTAAAACTTTCTGCGCACGCTTAAGATCAAAATTATCTTTTGTGAATTCATTCCAGGGTAGATCCAGTAAAAACTCCAGGTAATTTAACAACACAGAATACTCTGCTGCTGCAGGATTCATCCGCGCTACCCGATCCACTTCTTTATTGAATGTTTCGGCTATTTCTTTACTCCATTTCTTTTTCTTGCCTTTTTCACGAAGTTCATCAATTTCCTGTTCTGTAGAGTTTCCCCCGAGTTCTTCCTGTATAGTTTTTAATTGTTGATTTAAAAAATAATCGCGTTGCTGTTTGTCTAAATCTACTTTAACTTTCGATTGGATCTGATTTTTTAATTCCAACATCTGCAACTCTTTTGTCAGATACTCCAGTACTAAAGTGGCGCGTTCCCTGACATCCAGCACTTCAAGCATTTTTTGTTTCTTCTCTACATCAGCATTCATGTTAGAAGAAATAAAATTAATGAGAAAAGAAGTGCTTTCAATATTACGAATAGCAAATGCAGCTTCAGATGGAATGTTAGGAGATTGCTGAATAATCTGCATGGCAAGATCTTTTAAAGAACTCACTAAGGCATCAAACTCTTTATCTTTTGGAAGAGCTTTTACTTCACCGTAATTTGCAATTTTAGCTTTTAAATAGGGCTCGGATTGAACCAGCTCTTTTAGCTCAAAACGTTTTTTCCCCTGTATAATAACAGTGGTGTTACCATCAGGCATACGTAGCATTTTGATGATGTATGCCACCGTTCCAATCTTATTAAGATCTTCAAATGCCGGATCTTCAAACGATACATCCTTTTGAGAAACAACGCCAATTATTTTATCACTTTTATAAGCATCTTGTATTAACTTAATAGATTTATCGCGCCCAACAGTAATTGGAATTACAACACCTGGAAATAACACGGTGTTTTTAAGTGGTAAAATTGGCAGTATTTCGGGTATTACTTCATTATTCATTTGCTCTTCGTCTTCCGACGTTAACAAAGGAATAAAGTCTGTATCCTCATCAATTATATTCTGTAGCGATAAATCGCCGAAACCATATGACTCCTGATTATTCATAATTAAAATCTTTTTTTAAATTTTTAATTTAGCTGATGCAGATATTGCAGCAAAAGAAGTCAAATTGTCAGCACAATTTTATACTATAGCAGCCTTCTACCATTAGTCAATTGCTGTGCCAAAATATTTTTTAAGAAAAATTCTGACTATATTAACCAAGCCCGTTCACAACGGGTTATATCAAACACATCCGACAATATTTTTTGTTCCACCTCAGAAAATTCGACTTGCCTTCTATCAAAAACTTTTTGAGCTACACTGAGCGCTTGTTCTAATTTATAAGTAACAAATCCCTCCACGCCCCCCCAGGCAAAAGAAGGAATATGTTTATCCTGAAAACCTGCTCCATATATATTGGCATTTACTCCAATGACAGTACCTGTGTTAAACATCGTGTTGATACCACATTTTGAGTGATCTCCCATCATCAAACCACAAAGGGCCAAATGGGTATCAATATATTTTTTTGATTCGTAATCCCACAATTGAACGTCTGAATAATTGTTTTTTAAATTAGAGTTATTCGTGTCTGCCCCCAGGTTGCACCATTCTCCAATAACTGAATTTCCTAAAAACCCATCGTGTGCTTTGTTGGAATAACCAAATATTACAGAATTGTTCAGCTCACCTCCCACTTTAGAATGTGGACCAATTGTAGTGGCTCCATATATTTTTGCACCTAACTTTAAAACCGAATGTTCTCCCAAAGAAAAAGGACCACGCACCAATGAACCTTCCATCACCTCTGCATTTTTTCCAATATAAATTGGCCCGGTGGTCCCATTAAGTATCGCACATTCTACCTTTGCTCCCTGCTCAATAAAAATATTTTCTTCACCAAGTAATTTATTAGATGAACTGATAGCTCCGCTTTTTCTACCTGCCGTAATTAAACGAAAGTCCGTTTTGATAGCTTCATCATTTTTAGAAAAGATATCCCATGGATTGTTCAGTTTTAGATAAGGAACGGTTGTGGTGATATGTTCCTTAATAGCTTCAGGAAGCTGCTCAGGAACCTTTCCCTGTATGCGAATGGCAAGAACAATATCTTTATCAACCAATGCCTGAAATGGTTTTAAGGCCTTTATCAAATCAACAAGATCTTTATTAGGACAAACAGAGCCATTAATAAACAAGGTATCTTCAGAGGTGATATATGGATATTTCTTGCTTAAATAAGATTCAGTTAAGGTAGATGTTTTAGTATCTAATTTCTTCTCCCATTTTTCTCTAATCGTTAATATTCCTATTCGGATATCAGCAACAGGGCGGGTAAAAGTGAAGGGAAGTAATTTTAAACGGGTTGTATCATCGAATAAAACGCAATTCATCTGTATTAATTTAGAATAGTATAAAGAGACACAAAGAAAAGAAAAAAAGGCATTTAATATTGTAAAAATTAAAAGTCCCGGAGATTTCCCGGGACTTTTAAGACCATATAATAAAAATTGTTTATTCTGCTGCTTCAGCAGATTCTGCAGATGCAGTTTTTTCCGGTTTGGCTTTTGGCTCCGGCTTGGCTTTCGGCTCCGCTTTAGCTGCTGCAATTACAACTGCTTCGCCTTTGTCTGCTTCCCCTTTTTTGTCTGCTTCCCCTTTTTTATTTGTATATCTGCTTTTAAATTTGTCAATACGACCGGCAGTATCGATAAGCTTCATTTTACCGGTAAAGAAAGGATGTGATTTATCGGATATTTCCAATTTCACTAAAGGATATTCTTTACCATCTTCCCACTTAATGGTATCACGGGTTTCGATAGTAGATTGAGTTAAGAATGCGTAATCGCAAGAAATATCTTTAAATACTACTAAACGGTAATTTTCTGGGTGAATTCCTGGTTTCATTTGTATAATTTATCTTTTTAAGGAGCGCAAAACTAGCTATTATTTATCAACTTGCAAAACAATGGTTTGATTTTTATTAAAAAAGTTTACCTTTGGCTTCCTTATATAGGCCCGGGTGGCGAAACTGGCAGACGCACCACTTTGAGGGGGTGGCGAGCAATCGTACGAGTTCGAATCTCGTTCCGGGCACTTTTTTGATTCGTTGATTTATCGATTCGTTGATTCGTTGATTGATTATAGTTTTTTTCATTAACGAATTACCACATCAACGAATCAGCGAATTAAAACGCTCGGGTGGCGAAATTGGTATACGCTGCGGTCTCAGAAGCCGTTGGAGTTAAATCCGTAGGAGTTCGAGTCTCCTCCCGAGCACTCCGAGTGAAAGCATATCAGAAATGATGTGCTTTTTTATTCTTCGAAAGGCTTGCCCTTTGCAAATTAGCCCGGCAGCTTCATTCATCTTTGGGTTCGATATTTAATGAATAGGGAACACTACCAGTTTTTTCTTGAACAATTCATTTTCACCGGAAGCTACCATATAGTAAACTCCGGGAACAAGATGATCTTCTAAATTAATGGTTGTGGAAAAACAATTGTTAGTTTTTAAAATAGTTGTTGAATATACTAAATTGCCCAAAGCATCATATAACACAACTAAAATCTCTTTGATATCCGTACTTATTTGATCTGAGGTTATAAAGATATTTTGTCCATCGGATGGATTTGGAAAGATTTTAAATTCAAAGTCCTTACCCTTTTGATTGTTCACAGCTATCAATTTGGAATAGGTAAATTTTCCATCGAAATCGGTTTGCTTTAAACGATAATAAGATATCCCGTCATAGGAATTTTCATCGACAGAAGAATAATTTAAAATTGAGCTGCTGTTTCCTGCACCATCAATAACACCAACCTCTTTATAGTTAATACCATCTTTTGTTTTTTCAATAGTGAAATAATCATTGTTGATCTCTGTAGCAGTTATCCAATTTAAACTAACGACCCCATTATTTAATTTTGCTTGAAACGTCAATAGCTCTATTGGTAATATTACACCACTTTCACTTACTGCAAAAGGAGAAAAAGAACTTATGCCGCTTCTGCTAATAGTATATGGATCTGATCCTACTGCTGCAGCGTAAGTAGGAATGTCCCATGCAGAGCTAATGTAATGATTAATACCACAGGAAGCGCGACCGAATCCTGTTGCTTCATCAACACCATTCCACTGCGCTGTTAAAGTAACATTAGAGCCTCCTGCAACGGCCTCATCAACCATCCACGTTTTTGTAACTACATTTGCTGTTACCGTAGCGCCAGTCGTTCCCAGGGTATAAACGTTATCAAACACTCTTACATTGAACGCATCTGCTGTACCTGTGTTAGTAATAGTGATGGGCGTGTAGCTCGAAGCGCTTGTTCCCACGGGGAATAGTATTCCGCCTGTTCTTCCGGCAGTGCCTATGTTATTTTGAATAAGTGTGCCTGTATTATCGGTAACTATGTACGTTGATGATGATGGAGTAGCTATGCTGCCTGAATTATTAATGGTTAAATTTGAAGTTCCTAAAATTATTTTACCACCGGAAAAGGTGAGAGTGTTATTTACAGTTGCCGAAGCATTCAATGTAATGTTGCTTGTGTTATTAATTGTTAAATTGTTCACCGTTGTAGGCAGGCCATTGCCCGTGACTTGTGCAGAGCTGCCATTATAAGTATAATTTCCACCGGTATTGAATGTACGTGTGCCGGTTACCTGCACATTGCCGGTTGCCCCGGAAGAAGTAATGCCTGCAGTGGAACCTATACCAAGCGTACCGCCAGAATACAAGGTGAAGGTACCCACATTGCCGATGGTGTTCGTGCCCATATTGAATATGCCCGTAGAGTTCACGACAACCGCAGTCTGGTTGGTAGTGATGTTTACATCCAGTGTGATGGTCTTGCTGCTTCCTATATCCACATAATCGCCATTAACACTGCCGGGCGTTGTGGTTGAGGCGGCTCCGGCGTATGAAGTGTTAGACCAGGTAGCTGCCGTGTTCCAGTTGCCGGTTGCCCGGCTGTAGTAACTTTTCGCTTCGCTGCCTACACTATAGAAAGTTGAGGGGGAATTCTGATTATTGTATTCTGTAAGGATCCAACCTGTGGATCTGCTTGAGTTGGAAACACGAACTTCATCGATGCTGCCATCAAAATCAAAATTCGTGTTTCCGTTCCCATGCGTGCCAATCTTGGTATTCGAACCTTGTCCGCTATAAGTAATAGAAGAAGTGTTTGTGGTAGTTCCCTTTAATAACCCATCTATGTAAAACTTTTGAACGTTCCCCGCATCATCAAATGTATATACAAAATAATGCCATGCGCCGGCACAATTGGTGCTTGATGGCGTAACAACCCACCCTGCCGTAGAATTGTAGAAACATCCGACAGGCGCAGTCGCACTGGGATCCTCTGCATTAATAGATACATAATCACCCATACTTATAATGTGAGATCCGAGATTATCGCGAGTAGTATACGATGCCCATGCGCTAAGGGTAACATTGGCAGGTGAACCCATCAACCCGGTAATGGTAATGTAATCAGGATGCGATTTAAGAAAAGCCCTTCCACCGGAAATTTTTCCTGTGGTGGCTGTTGTTCCGGTATTAGTGCCATTATTGGCATTGGAAGTGGCATCGGTAAACACAGTATTCATGTGCCATACACCTTTGAAATTAGCATCCCATGTACCGGTAACATTCTGCTGATTGGCCGCCCCTGCATTGCCATAATACATAAAGAGGACTGTATTGGCAGCAGAAGACAGACTCGGAACTTGCACCCATGCTACAAGCGTGCCTGAAGCACTGGTATACTTTTCTATTTCATGGTTAAGTTTTGTAGTTCCATCCGATGAAGTGAAAAGAATATCATTGCCGCTTGCCAAGGCTTTGGTCTTAAGATCGGCATCTACTATGCTGATAACAACAGGAAAATTAGTATGAGGTCCAGAGCCTACTTTTGTATAATCAATGGTGATAATCTTGCGATACAACCAACTGCCATTGTACCATCCTTGCCCCTGCACCCTTATTGGTAAAAAATACAAAAGCAGCAAAATAAAAAAACAAATACGTGCAGTAAACTCTCCCGATTGGCATTTAAATATCGGATACTTTAGTGTAGATTTTTTCATAGCACTTTGGTTTTTCAGATTTGGTTGTTGGATACTTTGAGATTCTGAAGAATTATATTAGTGTATTCACTATTCATTTTTTTTCTATTGTAAATTATACACATAAACCATATATAAGGTTACTCAAAAAACACATTTTAATTTTTTCTTTTACGTATGTAAGATTTTGTATAAATCTGTACTAAGACACGGCCTTTTTTTAACTAAAAAAACAGGTTGGATTTATTAACCGACAATCAATTACGTTATAATATAATACATAACCTTGGCAATACTTCACCAAAAAATGATCTACTCTACTAAATTTAGGTAAAAAACAGCAGTTATGCAAATGATACGACAAATATCCCTTGAAAGGTTTGTCATTTCTCCTCTGTGTTGGCCCCACCCCCTCTCCTTTTGTAGAGGGGAGCGCAATCTAAAATTGAATCGTTTAGATGGGAGACTTGAAATATTAATGTAGAAATAGCCGTGATTCTTCAGTATCACCAACCGATAATCAATATTTGGCTATTCCATTTGACCATTAAAAAACAAATTATATACACCTGAAATATTCTTCGATTTGTATTCTCTTCTCCTGCAGGAGAAGGGTTAGGGATGACACCGAACATCTGACTACTCGGCTTGTTCGGAAGTTTGGAGTCCTGAAAAGATAAAAAGGGATATTTGTCGTACACCCTTATGCAAGTGATGTAGCGATTTGTTGAGAAAATTACTCATCATAAAATCTGTAGGACAATGCTCCTTCATAGCACAAAAGCAATTCATTGATTTTTTTAAGGAATCAACCCATTGATGCATCAACGAATCAATAAAAAATTCACTCCGGGCATTTACAATCTTCCCAATATTCGATGATTCTTCCTAAAGATTTTACCAATTCTTTGTACTGAATACTTTTTTCAAAAAAGCCATGAATACCATTTTTATAAGCCTCGTTTAGATCGAAGGCATTGCAAACGGTTGATAATATAACAAATGGCTTTCCTCTATATCCAAGTTTCTCATCGTTTTGAATTTCTTTTATCAACTCAAATCCCCCCATCTTCGGCATATTTATATCCGATATGATTAAAAAAGGTTGTGGAGCATCACTTTTTAAGTAGGTTAAAACTTCCTCGCCATTTGAAAGAATCACTAATTCTCTCTTGATGCCCAATTCTGCAAATGCTTTTTTTACCAACATTTGATCTACAATGTCATCCTCAACTAACATTAAAGGTTTTTTTGAATTAGATAACATCAGTAGTAGTTTTAGATCATTTATAAGAAAGTACCGCCAATGCTTAGCAATGT
>OLLH01000134.1_pt1 | contig 16635 bp, 14 predicted proteins | sample 1604451 | NCBI WGS metagenome assembly OLLH01 (sample SAMEA104055714, study PRJEB20765) | soil metagenome | isolation source: soil
CAGAGGAGTGTCATATTTATAGAAATGAAGGAACAATAACAATTTAAAACTCCGTAGGAGTGAAATATATTAAGTGTTTCGCAAGGTTTCGAACATTAGTGATTACAAATCCTAAGGTTATTGAGGTCTGGATTAACTGCGCACAAATCCTACCCAGCCCTGGTTCTTTACAGTTTAAAAATCTTTAATATTGCAATTTAACAGTGGAGACCAGCGACCACTATAAAAACAGGGCGACACCGAAAAGCCAGACGAGTAGGAAAAAAATAAAAATAAATAAGATGACAAACGAACAAAACAACATTTCAAAAGGAAGAAAAATTACTGGCTGGATAATGGTCGGGTTGATGGGAGCATTGTTCATTATGAGCGCTTCTATGAAACTGATAGGCGGTGAAGAACTGGCTGCCAATTTTGCCAAATTTGGATTAGACGGTAAACAAATGCTGATTGGAGCAGGGGAACTTATTGCTGCGATTTTATTCCTAATTCCAAAAACATCATCACTTGGGGTTTTGTTATTAAGCGCTCATATGGGTGGAGCTATAGCAACACACATGGAGCATGGAGAAATGTATATGCCCCAAGCCATCATATTGCTGGTTGTTTGGATTGCCAACTGGCTTCGTAATCCTGAAATGCTAGCTTCCTTTACAAAAAAGTAAGTTCAAACAGACACTGACTTGTCCTGAAAAAAGTTTACAGTTTAGTCTAAAGTTTTATTAGCCTTGCTGCAAACATAGAATCAGCGCCATCTCTAAATCCTTTAATTATAGCCATCTCCTCCATTTTCACAGAATGATTCTTTAAAAGAAAATCAACCACCATTTCGTTCTCTTCTTTAAAAACAGAACAGGTACTATATATTAAAGGTTGGCCCGGCTTCAAAAATGGAATGACTGCTGCACTTATTTTTTGTTGAATAGTCTGGAACTTTAAAATATCTTTTTCATTAAAACCTGTAATCATCTCAGGCGTGCGCGACCATGTGCCGGAGCCTGTACATGGAGCGTCTACAAGGATCCCATCGAAAAGACCTTCTTTTATTTGAGCGTCTGAAGTAAGATCCATTACTTTCGCTGTATAATTTTTAAAATTAACGCGGCTGAACCGTTCTTTCAGATTGTTTAAAATAGATTCGCGAATATCCGTAACGAAGAGTCTAATGGCAGGAGTCTGGTCAATCAGTAAGAGACTTTTACCACCGGAGGCAGCGCAGCAATCCCACCAATATTCGTTCGTTCCTGCTTTGAAATAATTACCAATTAATTGAGAAGATTTATCCTGAATTTCAAAATATCCTTTTTTAAAAGTTTCTAAATTATTGAGGGACGTTGTATTGGAAAAGGAGAGCGTGAAAGGATTTACGTCTTCTTCAAATGCTATGGCATTTTTCTGTAATTCATGTATAACCTGCGCCTTGTATTGTTTTCGTATTCGAATAAATAAACGAGGTTGTTTGAAGAAGGAGGTGATAAATAATGTCTTGTCAATTCCTTCTGATACATGTTCTGAAAAAGGAAATACATCTTCCAAATTAAAGTCATTGTATTTCGATTGTACCTGTTGCAATCGTTCCTGAATGGGGCTATTGGGAGTTGCCATAGGAAGCCTCCATTTATTCAGCAAATAATCAATTATTGGAGAGTTGTCACCGGAACACAAATAACATCCAACAGCCATTCGTTCTTCTGTCGTCTTATCAGAAAGCGCTTTACCTAAACGAAAATAATTATAAAGTAATTGAGAAGCCTGTCGTCTGTCACGGCTGCCCATTTGTTTGTTCCCCTTATAAAAATCGGAAAGAAAGCGACTTAAAGGTTGTGCGAAGGTATAATTTTCAATAATCTTTAATACCTGTCGTATCTGGTTATCTTCGCGCATTTTAAATAAATTATGAGTTATAAATTATAATTCATAACTATTTTAAAACATCGTCATCTGATTTTTTTCATCCTCGTCATCCTCGCCTGATTTTTTTTTTGCATCGCTTTTCTTCTTCGTTGGCAATACAATCTCAATTTTAGGAAGTAGAACCGGTGTCTGCTCCACTACCATTAGTGCCACAACTGGTGGCGGTAAAGCAGTCTGGTCTTTCTTGCGGATTATTTTACTTACAGGATTTTTTGTTAAGATATTTCCCATAGAACCGCGGCCTTTTATGCCTAAATCATTGAATGAAATATCAAACACCATTTTCTTAAGATTTGGCTTCGGTTTCAAATAAACTGTGACGATTTCTCCCAACGCATCTGCAGAGCATATAGAAAAATATAAAATTTTGCTGCCTTTAGTACCCTTTGTCAGGTCGTATTCCTTGTCGCGGGTAACGCCGTCAATAATAAAACGCTTCATCATCACATTCCCTTTTGCACCGTCCTGATAGATCATATTATAAATGGTCTGATCGTCTCCTTTTCTGAAAACCGCAATATGAATAATGTCTTTTCCGACATACACTTTGTCGGCCATCTTCACAACTGTAACCGTACCATCCTTACGGAAAGCAATGATGTCATCAATATCGGAACAGTCGCAAATGAATTCGTCTTTCTTTATTCCATAGCCGGCAAAGCCTTCTTCGCGGTTCACATATAATTTCTGATTGGCCACTACAACATTCGTGGCTACAATGTTTTCGAAAGTCGTTATTTCAGTTTTGCGCTCACGGCCTTTACCGTATTTTTTTAACAGATTTTTATAATAGCTAATGGCGTATTCTTTAAGATGCTTAAGATCATGCTCCACTCCGGCGATTTGTTCCTCCAGTCCTTTGATATACTCATTGGCTTTAAAGCCATCAAATTTTGAAATCCGTTTGATTTTAATTTCTGTCAGCGCTGCAATGTCATCCATGGTGACAATGCGTTTCAACTTTTTCTTATACGGCTTCAATCCTTTATCAATCATCTCCAAAACACTTTCCCATGTTTCGGAATCTTCAATGTCATGGTAAATACGTTTCTCAATAAATATTTTTTCGAGAGACGAAAAATGCCAGTTTTCTTCCAGTTCACTTTTTCTTATTTCCAGCTCCTGCTTTAAAAGCTTCACCGTATTTTGTGCAGAGATAGCGAGTATATCACTTACAGGCGCAAAGTAGGGTTTGTCATTTTGTATGATGCAACTGTTGGGCGAAATAGAAACTTCACAATCTGTAAAGGCATAGAGTGCATCAATAGTCTTATCTAAATCTTCTGATGAGTCAGGATGCAGTTGAATGGCAATCTCCACCTGGCTGGCAGTGTTGTCTTCTACTTTTTTAATTCTGATCTTGCCTTTTTCATTCGCCAGTAATATAGAGTCAATTAAGCTGACTGTTGTTGTTCCAAAAGGGATTTCAGTAATAACTAAAGTCTTCTTGTCTTTTTTGGAGATACGTGCACGTACTCGCACTTTGCCTCCTCTAAGTCCGTCATTATATTTTGAAAAATCGGCCATTCCTGCTGTTGGAAAATCAGGTACAACGGTTGCTTTTCTTCCTTTTATTAGTTCAATAGATGCTTCAATCAGTTCCACAAAATTATGGGGCATTATTTTACAGGCCAGTCCCACAGCGATTCCTTCCACACCTTGAGCAAGCAACAAGGGAAATTTTACCGGTAATGTAACCGGTTCAAGATTTCGGCCATCATAAGAGGATTGCCAGACGGTTGTTTTAGCATTAAAGACAACATCCAGTGCAAATTTAGAAAGTCTTGCTTCGATGTAACGCGGGGCAGCAGCACTATCGCCGGTATATATATTCCCCCAGTTTCCCTGAGTGTCGATCAATAAATCTTTTTGTCCGAGTTGTACTAACGCATCTCCAATAGAAGCGTCCCCATGTGGGTGGTACTTCATCGTGTGGCCGATTACATTCGCAACTTTATTATAACGACCATCGTCGAGATCTTTTAATGAATGCATTAACCTCCGTTGAACAGGCTTTAAACCATCTTCTACATAGGGAACAGCGCGTTCAAGGATAACATAAGAGGCGTATTCTAAAAACCAATTTTCATAAAGGCCGGATACTGGAATAAGGTTATGGATTATATCTCCTTTTCCTTTAGTATTTTCTTTTGAGCTTTCTGTACTTTCAATATTTTCTGACATGATTCAATCTAATAAATTTCATCTCCCTCTCCGCCTTAGGCGGAGAGGGTTAGGGTGAGGTTTCAAAAACCAAGTTTTATTTTAGGATCATTTGACAGATCTTCCATTTTTGGATTGGCTGATTTAATTAAATCTATTAACGCCTCCTGATTCATATGTCGCAGTTGTTTTTCTCTTATTATTGCATTGCTGAGAGAGCTGAGATTTTCAAAATACACCAGATGAATAAGAAGATGTTCACGGGTATAATTAGAGCCTGATCCATCTTTGTGTTCGACTGTTCTTTTATCAATATCTTCAGTTGATCCGATATGAAAAATAGTCCTGCAATAATTGGCTAAAATATACGTGTAAGCATTCTTCATGGAAAAAAATTTAAATTATTGGTTGTTCCATCAGGTCTTTTTCAACCCTTAAATTTTTTATGATAAAATCCTGCCGTTCAGGGGTGTTTTTACCCATATAATAATCCAACAAATTATGAATGGACACTTCTTTTAAAAGAACAGGCTCTAATCGTATCTTCTTGCCAATAAACTTACTGAATTCATCAGGAGATATTTCACCCAATCCTTTAAACCGGGTAATTTCAGGCTTCGGACCTAGCTTCACAATAGCATTCTGACGTTCTGTCTCCGTGTAACAATAGATGGTTTCTTTTTTATTTCGTATCCTGAAAAGGGGCGTTTGTAAAATATAAAGATGCCCGTTTTTTACAAGGTCAGGAAAGAATTGCAGGAAAAATGTTATCAGCAGCAAACGAATATGCATCCCATCCACATCGGCATCCGTGGCTATTACAATCCGACTGTAGCGTAAGCTTTCTATGCTATCTTCAATATCTAATGCATTTTGCAAAAGATTGAATTCTTCGTTTTCATAAACGATTTTTTTGGTCAGACCATAACAATTAAGGGGTTTCCCTTTCAGACTAAAAACAGCTTGTGTATTTACATCTCTTGCTTTGGTAATAGAACCACTTGCTGAATCTCCTTCGGTAATAAATAAGGTTGAATCTAAGCGTTGCTCATGCTTGGAAGGCAAGTGAACCCTGCAATCGCGCAACTTTTTATTGTGTAAATTGGCTTTTTTTGCACGTTCGTTGGCAAGCTTTTTAATACTTGCCAGATCTTTTCGTTCCCGTTCTGATTGTAATATCTTCTTTAACCAGATATCCGCTGTAACTGGATTTTTATGAAGAAAGTTATCCAATTCTTTCTTCATAAAATCATGAATAAAAGTACGTAGTGGAGGTCCTTCAGGAGCCATCATCTGGGATCCCAATTTTGTTTTGGTCTGCGATTCAAAAACAGGTTCCTGAACTTTAATACTGATGGCGCAAACAATGGAAGTGCGGATATCGCTGGCCTCAAAATCTTTTTTGTAAAATTCTCTGACCGTCTTTACAAGCGCTTCCCGGAAAGCCGCCTGGTGCGTTCCTCCTTGTGTTGTGTGCTGTCCGTTCACGAAGGAATAATATTCTTCTCCATATTGATTCGTATGAGTCATTGCTACTTCAATATCGCTTCCTGTGAGATGGATGATCGGATATATAGGAACATCGTTAAAGTTTTTCTCCAACAAGTCTTTTAATCCATTTAGAGAAAAATATTTCTGACCATTAAAATAAATGCTTAGTCCTACATTTAAATAAACATAATTCCATATCTGATTTTCGATGTAGTCTGCATTGAACTGATAATTATTGAAAATAGATTCATCTGCAATGAATGTCATTATGGTACCGGCACGCAACGCACATTCCTGTATCGGTTCGTCTTTAACCAGCACACCTTTTTCGAACTCCACTACTTTTGTCTTCCCATCACGAATAGATTGTACCTTAAAATAATCGGAAAGCGCATTCACGGCTTTTGTTCCAACACCATTTAGTCCAACAGATTTTTGAAAAGCTTTAGAATCATATTTACCACCGGTGTTGATTTTAGAAACGCAATCAATCACTTTGCCTAAAGGAATCCCTCTCCCATAATCACGTATCTCAACTTTCCTGTCTTTTATTTTTACTTCGATAGATTTACCATTGCCCATCACAAATTCATCAATGCAGTTGTCAATGACTTCTTTAAAGAGAACATAAACACCATCATCATATGCTGAACCATCGCCCAATTTCCCGATATACATCCCCGGACGTAAGCGTATATGCTCCTTCCAATCTAAAGATCGTATGCTGTCTTCATTATAAATTACTGTTTCGTCAGCCATTTGTATTCACTCATTTTTTTTGTAAATATATAAAATTTAACCCTTAGGTTAGCCGAAAATAACGAATTCATTGGATTTTTGTTGTAAACAAGTATCTTTAGGAGCAGAGGATTATCAGAACAGTCTTTAACAATTGTTGAAAAATTATATTTGGTTTTTGTTATAAAGAGATGAAGCTGGTAGATGGTCATGCTGAGCATTCTGCGTTGTAGCAGACCTCGAAGACTTCAGGCAGGGCATAAAAAATAGTTGACAAAAATTTAAACAGGTTCTAACAATTGTTGAATTTAGTCACTAGAATTTTATCTTTGCAAAACACACGATCTAATTTACGCCAGTATGAGGATATTTTTTATAGTGCCTTATCCTTTATCAAAGGCTCCAAGCCAGCGTTTTAGGTTTGAGCAGTACTTCGATTACCTGACGAGCAAGGGTGTTCAGTTTGAGGTATCTTCTTTTTTAGACGAAAGAACGTGGGATATAATTTATAAGCCCGGCTTTGTATTTCAAAAGTTAGCAGGCATCATGCGAGGATATTTTAACCGCTTCAAATCACTTTTTTACATTTGGAAGTGTGATTACATTTTCGTTCATCGTGAAATTGCTCCCTTTGGCCCACCTATGTTAGGTTGGATATTTAGCAAAGTAATGGGCAAAAAAATAATTTATGATTTTGATGATGCTATCTGGATTCCTAATGCCTCCGAACATAACAAAATAATGTTCTACCTTAAGCTGTATTCGAATACAAGAAGGTTATGCAAAATGGCCTATAAGGTAAGTTGTGGAAATAACTATTTGCAAAGATATGCCCGGCAATACAATAAAAATGCGGTATATAATCCTACTACAATTGATACAGGAAATTATCACAATAAAATAAAGGATCAACACTCAGAAAAGTTTGTTATTGGTTGGACAGGCAGTCATTCTACTATTCAATACCTCGATGAGTTAATTCCTGTTTTTGAAGCATTGGAAAAAAAATATTCTTTTGAACTTCATATTATATCTGACAGAGAACCAAAATTTAAATTAAAATCACTTGTTTTCAAAGCATGGAATAAAGACGCGGAAATAGCCGATCTAATGTGTTTTAATATTGGACTGATGCCGCTGTCAGACGATAGATGGGCAAAGGGTAAATGTGGTTTTAAAGCATTGCAATATATGTCTCTTGGTATTCCTGCACTTGTTTCTCCTGTTGGAGTTAACACGACCATTGTAGATGATGGTGTTAATGGTTTTATATGTGAGACAATAGAAGATTGGAAGAGCAGGATTGTTTCTGTAATGGAAGATAGAGAACTATTAATAAAACTAAGTAAAAACACACGTAAAAAAATCATCGATAATTATTCAGTAGAATCAAATAAAGAAAATTTTTTAAAGCTGTTTTCTTAAAAACACTCCTGATCTTGTCGTTCTTAAAAGGATATGAATCCGCATCAGGCGAAGAGTGTTCCATGAGACATTAAAAAAAACAAATCATTTACGAATGAAATAAAGTCAAAACTATTTTACCTTCGCAGAAATTTAATTTTAATAAACTAAAAAACCGAATCCATTGAAAAATACAGCGCTGACCGATGTACATATAGCTCTAGGTGCCAAAATGGTACCATTCGCAGGATATAATATGCCTGTCCTTTATGCAGGAATAAATGCAGAACACGAAACTGTTAGAAAAAGAGTAGGGGTGTTTGATGTTTCCCATATGGGTGAATTTATTTTAAAAGGGGATCATGCGCTTGATTTAATTCAGAAGGTAACTTCTAACGATGCTTCAAAATTATTCGATGGCAAAATTCAATACTCTTGTTTACCCAATGAGCAAGGTGGAATTGTGGATGATCTATTAGTTTATAAGATAGATGATAAAACCTATATGTTGGTGGTCAATGCATCCAATATTGAAAAAGACTGGAACTGGATAAAATCATACAATACCTGGAATGTGGAGATGCATAACATCTCTGACAAAACATCTTTATTAGCTGTTCAAGGCCCTAAGGCTGTTCTGACTTTACAAAAACTCACGGATATGCCACTTGCAGCAATGGACTATTACACCTTCAAAAAAGGCAGGTTTGCAGGAGTGGATAATGTTCTCGTGTCTGCAACAGGATATACCGGCGCAGGAGGTTTTGAAATTTATTTTGAAAATGAATATGCCAAGCATATGTGGACTGCTATATTCGAAGCAGGCGCTGAATATGATATTCAGCCAATTGGTTTGGGAGCCCGTGATACACTTCGATTAGAAAAGGGTTTTTGTCTGTATGGGAATGATATCAATGATACCACTTCTCCAATTGAGGCAGGCTTAGGTTGGATTACAAAATTCACCAAAGACTTTGTCAACTCAAAAGCTCTGTTGGCTCAAAAAGAAAATGGTGTAGCGCGTAAGTTGGTAGGGTTTGAAATGATTGAGAGAGGTATTGCTCGTCATGACTACGAAATTGTTGATGAGTCAGGAAATCCAATTGGTATGGTAACCTCAGGAACACAATCGCCTACTTTACAAAAGGCAGTAGGAATGGGATATGTGCAAACTGCTTACAGCAAAGAAGGCTCTGAAATATATATCAAAATAAGAGAGAAAGTGCTGAAAGCCAAAGTTGTTAAATTTCCTTTTTTAATTAATAATAATAGTATACCCTTATAATTAATGTCTCCAAATATACCTCTCAGAAAAACTATCGAAGTTTGTTTTACGCCTTCCTTGTTTTCTCTTTTTGAAAAGGAAAATACAATAGTTGTCGTAATTGATGTATTGCGAGCGACCTCTTCCATATGTATCGCCTTTGCAAATGGAGTGGAACACATTATTCCATTAAAAACCATAGAAGAAAGTTTAGCATATCGGGATAAAGGATATATGATTGCCGGAGAAAGAAATGGTGAAACACTTGAAGGTTTTGATTGTGGCAATTCACCTTTTAGTTACACAGAAGAAAAGGTGAAAGGTAAAAAAATTGCCTTTACTACTACAAACGGAACTCAGGCTATTGATGCTGCAAAAAAGCATACTGTAGTAATAGGCTCATTTTTAAATTTAGACGTGTTGTGTGAATGGTTAATCCAACAGGATAAAAATGTAATATGTCTTTGTGCCGGCTGGCAAAATAAGTTTAATCTGGAAGATACATTGTTTGCAGGGGCAGTTGTTGATAAACTCAGACAATCAGAAAAATTTATTTGTAATTGTGATTCGTCATTAGCTGCAGAGCATCTGTATAGTATTGCTCAAAGTGATATGTACGGCTTTTTGGAGAATTCCTCACATCGTAAACGATTGGAGCAGTTAAAAATTGAAAAAGACATTGCTTTTTGTTTAACGCCCAATCAAACCACCGTGATTCCTGTGTTGAAGGGAGAAATATTGGTGAATATAAACGGAATTTTATAAGTTCTTCGATATAATTAATGAGACATCAGAGCCTGCATTTTTTCTTTTTTTTAGCACTTTTTATGTTTTTGATAATGCCAAAAACTTCCTATTGCTGGGGTTTCTGGGGACATAAAAGAATCAACAGGATTGCCGTATTTACCTTACCTTCAGAAATGCTGGGCTTTTATAAAAAGCATATTGAATATATCACAAATCACGCAGTGGACCCTGATAAAAGACGGTATGCCGTGAAAGAGGAAGGAGCACGTCATTTTATAGATATTGACCATTACGGAAAATATCCTTTCGACAGTCTGCCTGAGCTATGGAAAAATGCGAAAACAAAATATACCGAAGATACGCTGCAGGCCTACGGTATTAATCCCTGGTATATAGAGACAATGCTTTACAGGTTAACCAGTGCATTTAAAGAAGGAAATGCCATTAACATCCTGCGTTATTCTGCAGATCTTGGACATTATGTCGCAGATGCACATGTGCCTTTGCATACTGCTGAAAATTATAATGGGCAATTAACAAATCAATACGGTATTCATGGTTTATGGGAATCGAGAATCCCTGAGTTATCCGGAGAACAATACGATTATTTTGTAGGTAAGGCTCGTTATATTGAAAGACCCATTAATGAAGCATGGGGGTTTATTAAGGTCAGCCATGCAGAAGTAGATTCAGTACTTTTAATGGAAGAAGTATTGAATTCAGAAACACCGGAAGATAAAAAATATAGCATTGAGCAAAAAGGGAATTCTTCTGCCAAGGTGTATAGTACCGAATATGCTAAGGAATACAATGATCGACTCAACAATATGGCAGAGCGAAAAATGAGAGCAGCCATACTAGCCGTAGGAAGCTTTTGGTATACCGCATGGGTAAATGCAGGTCAGCCTGATTTAGATAAAATAGAACTGAAAATGAGTGCTGAAGAACTGAAGGCTGCGCAGAAAGAAGAGGAAAAAACATTAAAAAAAGAAAATTTAAATTTCAAGGAAAAAGGACATATTGAATGATGAAAAAATTACTGTCCGTTTGTTGTTTTTGCATTTGTTCATTTATGAATTTGCCCAAACTATTCTATGAGTATAAATGTATATGGCGTTTTAGGTGAGAACGGCCGGGCTAAGAAAGTAGGATTATTAGGAATAAAACCATCCCTTGTACAAATTCAGGCGTTATAGGAATATTGATAATACTGACTCTTGATTAAATATTTTTAACTGCCGGGTAATATTCCAACATAAATTTAGTTTTAATAATAATGTGCCATTAAATTCATTACCTTTGCAAACCTTAATGGACGTTTATTATTTTATAAAGCAAATGCTTAAATCCAAATAAATGAGACAGCTCAAGATAACCAAATCAATCACGAACAGAGAAAGTGCGTCTCTAGATAAATATCTTCAAGAAATAGGTAAGGAAGGTTTTGTTACTGCTGAAGAAGAAGCCATTTTAGCCCAAAAGATACGTGAAGGTGATCAGGCAGCATTGGATAAACTTACAAAATCAAATTTGCGTTTTGTTGTTTCTGTAGCAAAGCAATATCAAAATCAAGGCCTAAGTTTACCGGATTTAATCAATGAAGGCAACTTAGGATTGATTAAAGCAGCCAAGAGATTTGACGAAACAAGAGGTTTTAAATTTATTTCTTATGCTGTATGGTGGATTCGTCAAACAATTCTTCAAGCTATCGCAGAACAATCCAGAATGGTTCGCTTACCACTTAACCAGGTAGGTTCATTAAATAAAATCAAGAAAGCATTTTCAACTCTTGAGCAAAAATTTGAGAGAGAACCAAGTTTGGAAGAGTTGTCTGAGGTTCTTGAATTATCAGAAGATAAATTGGCTGATACGATGCGAATTTCGTCTCGTCATGTTTCCATGGATGCTCCTTTTGTAAATGGAGAAGATAACAATAGCTTGGGTGATGTACTAGTGAATATGGATGCTCCTCAGGCTGACAATATGTTAATGTCTGAATCATTATTGCAGGAAATTAACAGATCGCTTTCTACTCTTACTGAAAGAGAATCGGAAGTTGTAAAATTGTTTTATGGCATCGGTTTAAATCATGGATTAACCTTAGAAGAAATCGGGTTAAAATATGATTTGACAAGAGAAAGGGTTCGCCAGATAAAAGAAAAAGCCATCAGAAGGCTTCGACACAGTTCCAGAAGCAGGCATTTAAAAGCTTATCTAGGCTAAACGTGCTTCTGTTGTGTTATTAAAATACATAAAACCCTCATGGCGATTCAATTTGCATGAGGGTTTTTATTATTTACTTAAATGATTTTAATTATGCGGATCAACCGTTTTTTGCTTCTTTTTATCCTGCTTATAACAGTCTCTTTTTCTCCTGCTCCCGGCTTTCAGATTGGGTTGCTAAAATATAATGGTGGTGGTGATTGGTATGCTAATTTAGGAACCTCTTTGCCTAACCTGATTAAATTTTGCAACGATAATTTAAATACCAATATCAATCCACAACAAGGAGTAATAGAAGCAGGCAATGCCGATATTTTTAATTTTCCTTTTATTCATATGACAGGTCATGGCAACGTTGCTTTCTCATCACAGGAAGCGGACAATTTACGACGGTATATGATAAGTGGTGGTTTTTTACATATCGATGATAACTATGGCTTAGATCCATTTATTCGTCCTCAAATGAAAAAAGTTTTTCCTGAACTGGAGTTTGTTGAATTACCTTTTTCACATCCCGTTTATCATCAGAAATACGATTTCCCCAACGGCCTTCCTAAAATCCATGAACACAACAATAAGCCTGCGCAAGGGTTCGGTTTAATCTACCAAGGACGGCTTGTGTGTTTTTATTCGTATGAATGCGACTTAGGCGATGGTTGGGAAGATTATGAAATACATAAAGATTCTCCTGAAATACATCAAAAAGCTTTGAAAATGGGAGCCAATCTCATTCAATATGTTACGATGCAGGGAGATTGATTTATTTGTATTTTTTGATCTGTTTATAATTGAGCAGGCTTTAGTTTGAATACTCCTCTTGAAACAGAGCAGATAGATAATTAAGATTTGTACCACCGTTTGATAATTGTAACAACATTTTCAATCCTATTCGCATTGATGCACACACTTTATTTAATTTCCGGATTAGGAGCAGATGAGCGGTTGTTTAAAAACTTAAAACTTAATTTTCCGACCAAACCTATTAAATGGATTTCGCTTTTAGAAAATGAGCAACTCGATGGATATGCTTTACGTCTGGCAGAACAAATTGATAAGACACAACCCTTTTCAATAATTGGCGTTTCTTTTGGTGGTATGTGCGCGGTTCAAATTTCAAAAGTATTAAACCCTGTATACACCATACTGATCTCCAGTTCAAAAACAAGGAACGAATTGCCGTTTATAATTAAAACGGTTAAGTTCATCCCTGTTCACAAATTGCTTACTGACCATATGTTTATTCAACTTGGCTATTTAAGCAAGCGGTTGTTTGGCATTAGAAATCCGGAGCAATCTAAATTATTTCTGGATATGCTGAAAAGCATGCCGATAAATTATTACAGCAGATCCGTAAATGCAATAGCTGGTTGGAAAAACAAGGAATACCCTGACGGTATTTATCATTTACATGGAGATAACGATTTCATCATTCCATTCAACAAAATCCAAAATCCTATTCGGATAAAAGGAGGAAGTCATTTAATGGTTTTAGATCAGGCCAATGAAATTAGCGAGATAATAAATGGGTTTTTGAAATAAATTTCCTGTATTCTTTATCCTAATCCATTTAAGGATGAAGTTGTTTTTAGATTGAACTCATCAACTACTGCTAAAATATCTTTAAAAGTTTTAGATGCGAAAGGTACCCTATGGATTTCATCAGATGATTATTCGAGCAATCAGGATATACATCTTGGAAAAGAGCTTGCGAATGGAGTGTATACTATCCTCGTTAATTCCGATAATACTGTTAAAGTGTTTAAAGTCGTTAAGATAGACTGATGCAGGCAGAGTTTTGGAATTTTAAAATGCCAGTCAGGAGCGAGCTCTTTCATTAACCACATCAGTTCAATGTTTCTTTTGCATTCCTTTTCTAAAGCACGTGAAGAACGTATTTGATTTAAGTATCCGTAAACAAAAAGTTTTAGCAAATCTTTAGGATGGTAAGCGGGTCTTCCTTCAATGGAAGTTTTAATTACAAACTTAAAATCAGAAGGATTAATACTTTCAACAAATAGGTCGATGATGCGTACTTCGTTTTCTTGATCAATTATTTGATCTAATGATTCAGGGAAAAGGATGCTTTGGGTTCTGTTTTTTCCTTGTATATATTGTATGCACAAAGGTACAGTTGAAACAAAATTTATTCTTTTATTTCACAAAAAAGTATTCAACAAACGGATGTTAGTTTTTAGACAGTTTGACGTTTTCAGGCTACACGCAGTGCGGATTAAAAACCACAAAACTGTCTTGAGCGAAAACCTTTATTAAATGTACTGAACTAAATAGCAAATGCAAAAAATATTCTGCCGCTGAAAAATGCATTTGCAAATGCACAAACTCCGCATTGCGTGTAACCTGTGTTAGCACTCGTTTTTATTAGCAGTCTTGTTTTGTGTCCTTTGTCAAATAGTGAACTTTAAAATTGTCTGGTATTTGTTTATTTAATTCATTAATAAGTCTTGCAACTTGTTGCTCATAGTAGCAATGAAGATGAATATTCTTATTTACTGTGTTAGTGGTGGTCGAAATTTGAATACCTATTTCAGAATGAGTTTCAAGTAATTTTATAGATTTTCGAAGATTGGTATTTAGCTTTAAGCTGTAGTATTTCGATCTATTTCGTTTGATATAAAAATCAAGAATATTAAACAGATCTTTCTTTGCTCTTAACGACTAAATTATTTTTCTTTTAACCACTGATCAATCTCCATCTCTACTTGTTCATTAGTATAATATTCGCCCTTAGCTATTTGTTGTCTGCCTTCTTTAATTTTTTTTCGTTGCTCTGGGGTTGTTTTGTAAACAGTAGCTTCAGACTTGGTATCAATAATTGTTTTTATTGCAGTTAAAAACGACTTATCGTTAATTTCAGCAATGCGGTGTATTAATATGTTTTTTAATTCTAGAGTTGTCATAACATTATCGTTTTATACGAAAACACACAATTTTGACAATATCATGCCCGGTTTCCAATTTTAAATTATTTTTAAAAAATATCTAATTTATCAGGGGGGTGCTGAGTAGTTACAATTAATTTATTTTTTTGGGTTGACCTTTTACTTCTTTCTCCCATATAATCTGTAAGTTAAAATACAAGTCATTGAAACTAAACATTATTCTATTCAAAACACCAATCTATTCAACCGTTCAATACTCTTAATGAATTTTCTTTTTTTAATATTGATTAAGATCAAAAATGAGATTTTTTTAACTATTTAATTGTTTGTAGCTAGCCAGCATATCACAACATTTAATGAAAAAGAAATACTTTGGGATAACCATTATATTTACTATTCAACTGAAGCTGCAAGAATTGAATTTCACAAAAGAAATAAAGATAAGAAAAAACAAGTTATATACAGATGAAAATAAAAAAAACACTTTTAAAAATAAGTTTACTCACTTTGTGTTCCTTTATTGGAAAATTTTCTTACGCCCAATCAACGATTTGCCCTCCAACTATGGCTGTTGAATTGGTTACAGATGGAGGTTTTGAAAAGGGCACATGCGGTGACGATGGTTCTTTTACATCTCAATTAACTAAGAGTAATACTCCATGTAATGGGCAAGTATCCGAAAATTACTGGGGTATTGTAAAAAATGCAAATGTTGTGAATCCTGCTTCACCACCTTTAATGAACAATACCGTAGCTCATACAGGTAATAATTTTATGTTTATTGATATAGGGTATTCGAATAATACCTTAATATGGTGTCAAACCATACCCCAGGCCCAATTGATTCCTAATACAACTTATTTTTTTTCTGCCTGGTTGGCAAATGTTTCTATCCAGGATACTACACGAAATCCTCCGGTTACCGGAACCTCAAAAAATAATCCTCCTGTTTTACAATTTCTAATTAATGGAGTTGCTGTTGGAGCACAGCTTAAACTACCCAATAGTACTGATGGTGCCTGGATCCCTTATTATGTTACTTACAAAACCCCTGCAACAATACCTGCAGGAGGTATCACTATATGTATGCAAAACTTAAATAAGGTTGGTGGTGGTAATGATTTGGGTATGGATGATTTGTCATTCAAAAGCAGCTGTTCTAATATTCCGGATGTTAGCGCTCTGCAACCGAAAAGCAAACTACCTTCCCAAGTCACTATTTGTGCCGGGGCTTCAGCTTTATTAGACACTAAAATCGGTGCAGCCAACAACAGTTTTGTATGGAAAAATTCCGGACTTACGGCTACCGGTGCAACAACTCCTTCAACTTCTGTAACAACAGCAGGAACGTATTATGTTTGTATTGACTCTGCAAATTTAGGTTGCCCAATTGCTGACACTGTTGTTGTGGTGGTCAATCCAATTCCAGTAGCGTCGGCCTCCCCTCAAACGATATGTACGGGAGTTGCCACAAGCGTTGCACTTAATTCAACTATAAACCCAGGTACCACCTTTAGCTGGACAGCAGCGCCAAGCGCTTCAGTAACAGGTTCCAGTAGTGATACGAGCAATCCTATTGCACAGACCTTAACCAACAGCAGCCCTACGGCAGGCACAGTAACATATACTGTCACCCCAACAGCGAATGGTTGTCCGGGCAGTGCAATAAACGTAGTAGTTACAGTGAATCCTCCAATAACAGCAGGGACGATAGGCAATCCCCAGACGATTTGTTCCGGTATAGTTCCCCAAAGTCTAAAAGAACTTAGCCCCGCAACAGGTGGTACAGGG
>OLLH01000163.1_pt1 | contig 15382 bp, 25 predicted proteins | sample 1604451 | NCBI WGS metagenome assembly OLLH01 (sample SAMEA104055714, study PRJEB20765) | soil metagenome | isolation source: soil
GTTTCCCGAAGAAATTTTAAAGTTTCTTCAATTCACTTTGACAATTTATTTGCCAAAACGGCCTGTCCCAGGCAAAGAATATTTTAACTGCTATATTCGATCCACTTTTAAAGATTGTATGTTAAGTTTGTGGATAGGTTTGTGAGAAAAACCTTGTGTGTAATTATACAATCTTTTACTGACTCACTAATATATAAGTAATATCAACAACCAGATTTTAGTCAATTCATCACTCCTAAAGTAGAGAGTTTTCTTGACTAGTGAGGATAAAGATCAATTACCGTATTTCATTATGTACTCTGATAACTCTATTGTGATTTTATACACCAGGGGAGAGTCGAACTCACCTACAGTCGCCATATCAGGACGAATTTCTACCGTTGAATTACTGGTGTGTACTACTATCCACAAAACTTACCATTAATTTACTTATCGCGAACAATACGACGAACAGAAAGTTTTATTGTTCTTTGTGTATTGAATGCATCATTATCCGAAACCGAAAGAGTCAGATTCATTAGCTCTCCGCGATCAACTGCACTATTAAATATATTGAAAAATTCATCAATTTCAACATCCGTCAAATCAGATTTAGTTTCCATTAATAATGTTTTATTCGACATTCACAACCCTTGTTTTAAAATTTAAATATGGGCAATATATTCCTTGTTCACTCTTCTGATTCATTTCTTCTATCAAACGATCACGTTCTTTATTTGCGTCTATTTCTAATTGATATAATGGATCAGTCAAAGGAATCCAGTATGGATCATACGCCCGGCGTAATGCACTTATTCCGAATATTATCATTTAATGAACCTATTATTTCATGCGCTCGATGGGAGTTGAACCCACTTCCTGACGGTTATGAGCCGACTGCTCGGCCGTTGAGCTTCGAGCGTATTATTTTTACTACAAAAGTGGATCGCCAGGGTATTGCGCCCTGTTCTGATGGTTAACTTATCACTATAGCTTTCGCTACCAAACTCAAAATGAATTTGTTTGTAATCTGGACTATACCACATTCTTCTACCAATTAAATGGCGGTCAGAATTGTGCCGTCTAGTCTCTGCACGTTCATCACTATTTCTAGTAAAGCTTCGCTCAGGATTGGGATATTAAACCGTTCCCTGAATTTGGCACATTTCACTGTAATATTTCTACTACAGAGCTCCTATTTGTATTGAAGCCAACTGCATCACTATTAATGCTTGCAATCCGTACTACTTAATAGGATGAACTACCATCGCCTAAAGGCTGATGGTTTCCCGAAGAAACTCCAGAGTTCCTTCAATTCACGAGGATAAAATGCAATTGCCTTCGCAAATCACTTACACTTCTCTATGGCAAAGAAGTAGCCTATTTTACTACTAAGTACCCTGTATGGGACTTGCACCCATAGTGTCACGAAGGACAGGAGTTTTTAGGACTCCCGACTTTGCTAATTTGTCCAACAGGGCATAAAATTGGTAAACGTACTATTTATTTATATAACCCTTTACTGGTTCAATCTATGAAATATAAATATACAGAACAACAACTGCGAGATGCAATTTCTAAATCACTATCTATGAGACAAGTTTTACTGAATTTAAATATTGTTGGCGCTGGAGGAAATTATAGTACTACTAAAAAGCATATTAATACACTCCAAATAGACACCTCTCATTTTACAGGCCAAGCTTGGAACAAAGGCCAGTATCACGGGCCGCAGAGGCCTATTGAAGATTATTTAACAAACAAAGCACAGATGAATTCTAATTGTTTGAAAAAGCGCTTAATAAAAGAAGGAATTTTTTTACATCAATGTATGAATTGTAAATTAACAGAATGGTTGGGAAATTTAATACCATTAGAATTACATCATATTGATGGAAACCACGACAACAGTTTTAAAGAAAACCTCCAATTATTATGTCCCAATTGTCATACTTTGACAGATAACTATAGAAGCAGAAAATTAAAAATTCAAAAGCCACCAAAACTACCAAAAGTTAAAAAAATCACAATTCCTAAAATTACTGATCCGAACTGGCGAACCAAAGATAAACCAGATAAAAGAAAAGTGGAACGTCCTACCAAAGAACAATTATCGGATTTGATTCAAGGCCTTCCCGTTACTAGAATTGCTAAATTATACGAAGTATCCGACAATTGTATCAAAAAATGGGCAAAACGATATCAAATCTTGTAATACACTTCTAATATTAATCTATTACTATATCATTGTCAAGTGTGACACAATTTTGTTACATAATTGTTGGTGTGACAAACAGAATCTAAACGATTTTTCAGTTAAAACTATTTTTATACATATACACTACCTGTATACGAATCACATCAACAAATGCCCCGTAGAGGAATTGCACCTCTTCTTTATCTTCCGTAGAGATACGTGCGATCTGGCACACTCACAGGGCGATCTAATACTTTATTCCTTATCTAATTCACAATCATTAATATCTGTCCAGTGTATTGGCATTGAATTATCTGCCACTGGAGCAAATGTTCTAACTATTGCACGGCCTATTTCTAATGCAGTAGATGCTGGAATTACCATTCCTATCATTCCACACTTCTCATCGTGTGACTCAATATAAAGACAATCTCTATTTTCATCTTTCCACTTTTCAAAATATACTGATGTTGAACCTTTTCTAACATACATTTTTATTTCTCACTTTATTTAAAAATTATTTCTATTCACACATTTGTGCATGAACAGTACATAACGTCTTTATCCAACCAGTATGGCCATGATTTGCGTTGGTTCCTAATGAACCACATTCTTCACACATATGAAGACTAATTTGTTCTGCGGCGACAACTTTTGATCTAAAATTATTCAATTCAAGTAATTGTTTTTCAGTGAACTCATTTTCAATATGCTCACCGTCATTACTCTCATAATAATAAAATCTCAATCCGCCAAATTTCTCTTTGACTTGCTCAACATGAATATCTAATTCATAATCTACCTTTAGATTATCAATCATTTTATATAAGCAAACTATTAGAGGTGACCAGCCTTTACCAACTGAATCTAATGCATCTTTTCTCTTAATCATTATAACCTCATATTGTTAAGTTCCCCCGCATGGAATTGAACCACGATTCAGGAGTCCAAAGCTCCTTGTCCTGCGATTAGACGACAGGGGAATAATAACCGATGAAGGGATGACCTCCCTCTGACTCTATTCGGTCAATAGAGCTACACAACTCTTAATTGAATAAATCAATCATAGGAGATTGTGTATTTATCATATCTTTTAGTTTCAAGTGCTCTCGCCCAGACTCGAACTGGGAAACGCAGAGTAAGAATCTGCAGTGATGCCATTTCACTACGAAAGCAATTGGCGAAATATATTTCTAATCTTGTTTCAAGTACAACTTCCGTTATAATTGACACCACCCATAGATCTATATGTTCGCCCTTAAATCAATTTGTAACTCTTTGCCCATTTTCGTACAGCTGTATCGCTAACCTTATATTTCTTAGCGATATCTACCCAAGTCATTTCCTTAATCATTTCTGCTAAAACTTCTTTTTCTGGCCAAACGGTTTTTCTTGGCCGTGAAGATTTTCTCTGTGCTACGATATCAGAATAATGACAAAATATTTTCCTACAAACATCAGAGCAATACTTATGCCTTGAAGAATTTGTTATTAGTTCTATACCACATTGTCTACAATATACTATTTGTGGCACACGACGTTTTAATTCTGCTCCTAAATCATACTCTACAAAAGATTCATTAAATGTACTTTTAATCTCGATAGGAAGTTCAATGAACTTACTTTCAACTTCCCTATGACAATTTGCGCAGAGTAAAACACATTTTCTTAACTCTATTACTATTCGGGCCCATGAAATAGGATTGGCTTTAACTCCGCCAAATGAAAATTCCTTCATGTTAGGATTAAGATGATGCAAATCAAAAGCGGCGTTACATTTGTCATATCCACAAACATAACACTTACTGCCCATTGATTTTACTATTCTATCTTTTGTCCTACGCCTCCAAATTTTAACCGCTTCAGATTGTTTGCTCATATTATAACCTCAAATTTAGTTGTTCTAATATAAGTAGTACATATTAACTGTTTTAGGTTAATAAGCTCTGCGGGTTGGATTTGAACCAACGTTGACTTTCGTCGCTCCTTAACAGGGAGTTACCTGGCCTCTAGGTTACCGCAGAATAATGTGCCAATTTATCGAGTTGATTAACGTCTGATCCATTCATAATTGGCAACGAGATCTCCGGACGCCTGGACATTCTTTGATGATCTTTGCAGTCTCATCGTTCCAGGATTATTTGGATGCTTACCTATGTAGGAGTCAAACCTACTTTGACGTACAGTTATGTGCTGAAACACATAAATCGGTTGTTATCAGCAACCTCAATATACAATGTATACCTGGCGCGCCGATATTCGACCGGCCACAGGTCCCAAATTTCACATAATGACTCTTGAATAAACTTATTCATTGTAGGCGTTGATTTTACATTATTTTATTAATGTTGACACCTCGTTTACTTTCATTATTAAGTTTTAGAACTAGTCATGTGGGCGCTCTAGCCCTTAAGCTACAATTCAGCCATCATAGATGGCCTCGGCGCCGGGACTCGAACCCGAATCTCCCACTGTTCCTGGACACAACGATTCTTGAATAAGAAATTTATTCATTGTAGGACGCCCGTGATGTCGCCTCGTTACTTTCGTTGCTAAGTTTACTCTAATGTAAAATTCACTTTACAGTATTCAGTTTAGTGACAATTTACTTTGTTACTACCACGGAATATACCGAATTTGAATCGGTGTTCCTATCGTGACAGGATAGTGTCCTGGGCCTCTAGACGAATATTCCAATTTAATATCTATTATACCATCAACAGGATTCGGACCTGTATTTCCTTGTGTTGCAAGGCGTTTTAACCATTGAACTATGATGTTCATCATTCTTTATAATCGCTAAATCATATTGAATAATGCGAGCTTACCATTCTATTAATAGTTAGCGCTATATTTTGAATGATACCCTCTATTTTTTCTTATTTATAGAATAAAAAGCAGAGACGCGAATTGCACGCGCATTACCATCCTTGAAAGGGAAGTTTCCTGACTGTTAGAAGACTCTGCCGTGGAGAACGTGTGATTTTTATTTATCGTTCCGGATGCGTTCTTTCCCCGAAACTATCAAATTTAACTGTGTTAACCCAGTCTAGGAATTGTTCCTAACGAATAACATGAAAGTCCTGGTATTTTACAGCCTTCATGTTATTACTATATGCCGCCGGATGGATTATCCATAATAAACATCCTTCCAACAATCACCAACAATCTGTTCTAAAGTAATAAGTTTTTCTACTGGTATTTTTTTATTTCCTGCCAATCTATGATGATTAGGACATAATGGAGTCAAATTATAATGATCGTTAACACCACCATCTTTTTTAGCAATAATATGATGAATATCCACACTGTCTTCGTTCCAATTGCAAATACAACAGGACAATTCTAATCGCTTAATTATTTTGGTTTTAGTTCGATTACTTAGCTCATAAATATTTTTAGGGTTAACATTAAATCGGCCCTTAGTATATTTGCCAACTGCTTTAGAATGTTTTTCACCACGAGAAACTGCCCCACCATTCTCCGAGAAGAATTTATTTAATCCAATAGATATTTTCTTTCGCACAACATCAGATTTCATAATTTCTGAATGCTTTGAATTTCTAACACCGTCTGAAATATTTTTTCTCACTATATCGGATCTTTTCCTTCCTGTATAATTGTTCATTTAAACACCTCCTTATCTATAAATAGGAGTGTGTTTGAAATTACAGTCAAGTGCCGGATGCAGGACTTGCACCTACGAAGGTCTGACGACCGGGAGTTTTACAGACTCCGCCTTTGCTACTCAGGTCAATCCGGCAAATTGTGCGTTTTCTAGGCAGCCGCACCCCAGCCCATTACTATCATTCAATTGTCAAATATCTAATTGAATATGGCAAGAATTAACGAACACTACTTCTTATTTTGTTCCATATTCAAACTTTTACAGGGTGACCGAAGGGAATCGCACCCTCATTCATAGCTCCACAGGCTATTGTCCTAACTATTGGACGACAGACACCATTTGCCAGTTTGGTTGTTACTGGTGGAACACAATGAATTATTTAATTCACCGCATACCTTAGATCATTGATTAGGTATATCTAGCTAGTTCATATTGACGCATACAAACGGCGGCTCATTACATAGTGCAATTTTACGTCGGCAAATTTCCAGTTAATATAGAGCAGATAGTTCAGCTGGCTTCCCCGATTCGGACTATGTACATATTTGTCCATGATCTAGTTTGGTAATGTTATTCCAGTGTTCATTTATTGGTATAGGACTGACTCAACAATAAATCCGTCTGGTATCAAGCTAAACCCCTGCCACCCTCGTTCAATAGAACAATTTTGTCATTACTCTAAATATAACACTATTCGCCCCACAATGGAAGCCGATTCTCATAAAGAAACCACTAAGATTATTTTAGGACATTATGACCGATTTTCCTATCCTTTGGGATAAATCACTTATCAATTTAACACAATTTTACCTAAAATGGAAGCTTTCAATTGTAACGATTATATAACAAAAATCCCTTCTACCGATTTCTCAATAGAAGGGATTTCCTACTTCTTTAGAGAATGTTTACAACGTAAATTTTACTCCGGTATAAACTCTGTAAAATGCTTGGCCATTATTAATGGTTTGAATTTCACGTTTTCCTGCTTCTGCACCTACATTAAATCTAAACGATTTTGTTGATATTAAATTACCACTTAATCCAACGAGTCCGACCTGTGCTACCTGACTTGGAAGATCAATATATTCTGTGGTGAACTTACCATACGCACGGAATTTATCAGATCCGAAAAATGCTCCTGCTCCAAATGGAGTATCACCAAACATAGATGTATTCTGAACCTTTGTATATTGGCCAAATACTCCTGCAGTCAATTGACCGACTGTATGCTTAATACCAATTTTACTTTCTATGACATTTACATTATTCAGATAGCGATCATATGAAGCTTCACCAAACAAATTACTTACTCTTGCATTTCCTGCTACTGACCACTGAGAGAATACCTCTGGTGTTCTGTCTCTTGTTGGTAATGAATCGAGTGACACATTTGTTGACAGCGATCCACGAGCACCAAGTACAAACTGTCCTACATCAAATCCTACACCAGCACGAGCTTGCTGATCATTATGGCTGTCTGCTGATATATGTAATACGTCGTATCCAAGATTAACATGATCGTATCCTACTGTCGCAGAATAAGTATCTGTACTTGGAGCAGCTCCACCCCGTCTATCAGCAGACAAATCCACTGTTTGTGCGGCGAGCAATGTTGGAACAAATAACAATGTAAACAATAATTTCTTCATTTAATTCCTCCGAGGAATTCTTTAACCTATTTTTATTTTACCTAACCGATTGTCAGGATTTTTATTTAATTTCCATTCCACTATACATAGTATCTATCGAATCTTTCCTAGATATTTTTGTGGAATAAAAACTTCAAGATGATCTTTAGAATAAGAGAAACCTTGTGAATATGCTTTATTCTTTGGTGAAAATTTCATTCCCCAATCATTTACTTCAGTCATGAACTACCATTACCTAAAGGTAAACGGTTTCCTCTTTCAACCTAGTTTAACTTGGACTAGTCCGGAGGCTTTGAATTCGGGCTGTCCCGGCCCTATATCAATAAATAGTATATCCACTAAGAATACTCCGTTGAAGTTTATTTACTTCATGGTAGTATTCTCCATTTTATTTTCGTTTGATTTCATCTTCTTTATAGTGTTCAACACGATGGCACGTTGCACAGAGCAAAACGCACTTATCTAATTCTTTCTTTAAATCAACCCAGCGTAAAATGTAATGTCCACTTATTTTGAATTCTTTAAGTGCGGGATTTTTATGGTCAAAATCAAATCCTACTGGATGACCAGAAAATCCACAATCAATACATTTACCGCCCAAATATTCTACTGCTTTCTTTTTTATTTCACTAGTTTTTATTTTACTCAAACAAGTTTCACAAACTATTTTTCCACGACTACCTTTTGATTTTGTGGGAATGTATTCTAATCCACAATCACAGACATACGTTTGTTTGGCCATTACGGATATTATTTTCGAGGGTCAAGATAACCTTTCCTCTTTACATAAATATCTGGCAAATTGTTTTCAATATAGTATTTTCGTCTTTCATCTGCGTAATTAGCATGCTCTATAAAATGCTTTCTGCATAATGTCGGCGTCCACGAAAAATATCTTCTTCTCTTTCCATTCTTTCCGCATATTTCACATTTGGTTGTAGAAAATGCACGAACTGAATTCCAAACTCTTGAAATTAACCAATTAGAAACATCTACTCCATGTTCCCATTTAAAATCAGTCATGCCCCATCTAGAATCTACTGAATGTATTTCTATTTTATGACTGCCTGGATATAATGATTGTTGACCGGCACTAATTAATTCTACAGCATCATAAATTTGATCTATAAAATCTTTCCAGCCGGGCCCAATACGAGAATATGCTTCTTCTCGTGGCATAGGAACATATGGCTCATTGTCATCTACTGGCCAACTTGTATTTTCGTCGCTAAGATGCATAGTTTCTTTCTAGTATATTTCAAAGCTGAATAACGGACTTGCGCCGTTCTGTCACGAATACCAGTCGTGTGAATCGCTTTCTATTCTTATTCAGCAAAGAAGTGAAACGGGCTATTTGCCGGGCAGTACTTGATCGTCCATGAGAGTTGCATCAGAGGTCTTTTGCCGATTTCATTTCACTTCATTTTTACTTTTAGAGTTCAAAAATTGTACCACATAAGCGATCAGGACAGCGTTGCACTGCCACCTCCCTTCGGTTGAAGGGCATGCTTCTTTTACAATATGACCGCATTTCAAATATAACCAATTATAGATCAAATGTCAATATTATTAATATTATTAATCCATGTTGAATATGCATCACTAATATCAGGACAATCAGATCTTATCCGCGGATAACTTGCTTGAATCCCGAGATTATCAATATGATAAGCAAGTTCAGGTTCTAAACAATCCCAAAGATCAGCAGCTACAACCGGCAATCCCCTTATATCTCCAAGAAACATTTGTAACTGAATAGCTTCTTTCAGATTCAGTTTAATTGAAATAACCGACTTATCTTTAACTTTTACTTTCATTCTATATTCTCACTGCCTCTGGATATTTCGATCCAACATTTTTAAGTGCTTCTTCTCTGGACAATACTATTGGCCCGCGATCGTTCACCGTTACTGGTGTGTCGAGTGAGTTAATTTTTAATTCACCGATCTGTATAATTTGAGATTCTGGATCATGGAGGCTTGGCTTCATATTAATTAATTCCAAGTTTCTATCTCTAGTAGATTCTGCCCATTTTATTGGATCATTAATAAGTCCTGATAATGAATCATATCCTTTAAATATTACATTTAACGATGTTAAGTCAAGTGATATCCGGAACCCATTTATAAATCCATATTTAATTAATGCAAAAATTAACTGATATACTTTAAGTTCATTATTTGATTTAGTGCTCATTTATTTCTCCTGGTAATTGAAACCTTTCTTTAATTACATGCCAAGCCTTATAAAGTGCATATGGATCTTCACTCACATTACACCGAATATAAGAATCTAATACATTCATATTCTTTATACTTTCTATTTCTTCCGACAACAATTCATCTTCTAACCAAATAAATTTACGGCCAGATTCTATTTCTTTCCAATCAATACCTTCAATTTTGTTATACCTATGAGAAAGAGGATTAATAATTTGTTCCCATAAATCAGAAGAAACTCCTGTCAGTTTTTCCAATCTCTCATTCCCTTGTGAATCTAATCGGCCACACATGGTCCACATAGTTAACCATCTTATTTCAAAATGCTTAAGTGCCCAAGGAATAAATTCTCTAACTCCCGGTGCGCCTATACCATATTTATAAGTTTCATAATATGTTTTTAACCACTCGTGCCCAGTAGTACCATTTGGAAACATCAAAATACAATCGTCAATATCTAAATATAACACGGGCTTTTTATTTGCGATATCAGACTTTAGTGGAACTTGTGAAACCATTTTAGACTTATCCTTTACTTTCATTTCATTGATCCTGATCAATCAAAACTTTTACGGCGCCGGAATAATGCGAATCACAGGACTTATAACTGTACCTGTTTTGAACGCCGACGTGCATGTTCCACTCCATTGTATTTGGCCTATAGTTCCTTCGGAACCAGCAAAATTTGAACCATCAACTGCAGTGTCAATTAGCAAAATCCCGCCGCAATCAGGTGGTGTCACTCCATTAATCGACACAATCGGTGTCGTCAACCACGCTGGGCTGCCTTGAATACTGAATGCTGGTCCAACTTGTGTTGGAATTCCGCCCATTGCATAATATGCAGTAACAGAACCTAATGTAGCAGCGCTGTACGGGCCCTTCCACTTCGAGACGCTAGTTGCACTAAATGGAACAGTACGAAATGCATCGGAATCCGATATTGTAATATCGGTAACAAGTTGCTGCATTGTTCCTGGATATTTAAGAACATCGGTAGTAAAATTTGACACTGCTCCTGTTAATGTACCTATTTCTACCTTTGTCACAGGTGCATTACCTCTAGAAGCAAATTGTGTTACTGCAGGTACTACTACAGCAGCTAACACAGCGATTATCGTTACAGTTACTAAAATTTCTGCTAATGTGAATCCTGCACGGATTCGAGATATCATTCTATGACTGTTATTTTTAAAATGTGTCATTATCTGATAGGACTATTTTGAATGTTAATCCACTCATTAAAATACATTTGTGCGTCATGCCTGTCAAGATCAAATAAATCTTGAATCATTTTTGGGCCATTGTTCATATCATAACCTTGCTCACGAAGGTTAGATAATGCGAACATTGCTTTCTCTTTATATCTGTGTTCGTCTTCTGTATCATATGACATATTTAATTCTCCTGTTTATATTTACAATTCAGTTTCGTTTGGTACAAGCAAAGTAGCGCACCACGGGCAATATACAAACTTTTTACCCTTGTAATCTGCAGTGCCTGGATTACGTGCGTGTGCTAGCATTCGCGGTGCATCAACCATATCAATATTTTCCTGCCAATCTTTACACGAAGGACATTTCATATTTATATACTCTTTAAATTAACCGTGCCGGAATGTATAGCAGCATTGCGATCCCAATCACTATCGCCGAGACCAAATACACCGGCGCGCCATTTTATTGCTTTAATTTGCCATTCTTCTGATTCCAATTCCCAATTACCTCCGCCAGCATTAGCAATAATCTGCCATGCAGCTAGTAACTGATTGTTAGTGATTTCCGCATTCGTTCTTGCGACGATTAATTCATCGAAATTACGAGCATTCTGCTGTTCAATATCCATTTTTATTTCTCCATTAATGTTAAGTGCCCCTACCAAGATTCGAACCTGGACTAAAAATTTAGAGGATTTTTGTGCTATCCTATTACACTATAGAGGCGTGTTAATATATAGAATCAATAATCGAAATTCTTTCGGAACTTCTTATCTTTCACAAGTTTCTTAAATTCCTTTTCTGAATATTCATCAGAATCATAACGATTCTTCTTTGTTAGAGTGTTTCGTCTATTGGCTTCTTTATCGCGAAACTTTCTGATATCTTTGTATGTCTTTCCCATTATTAATTAAAGTGGTGGTGTATCCGTTCATTGAAGTTAACACTATTTGGATCAAAATTCAAGTGTCCGTTGTAATAAGAATGTAACAAATGATTCATAGTAGTATCAATGAGAAATTGATTTAGTAAGAATTCGTCTGGACTATCTAGCAATTTAGCGGCATCTCTTTTGCTGATTACACGTTCCAATAATCCATTAGCCGTATCCATAAGCTTTTGATAAGCCCATTCACCATGTTTGATTTCCATCAATTCATCAGCATCAGAATCACGATAAATAATGAGTTGACCAGTTTCAATGACTTCGTTTGCCATTCTCAATAACCTAATAAGATGATATGCCATCTTAGTATCATACCCATACTTAGTGATCAATTCCTTTCTTTTGGCACCATCATTAGTAGATAGATTAGTGACTCTTTTCAATTGCTGAGTAGAATATCCAATGAGAGAACTTATTAGTTTTTGAGTTGTTAGATCTTTTCTATAATCAGTTATCAGCCTTTTAAAAGCAACTGATCTGTACATATAATCTTCGTCTCTACTCCAAAGAGTCTGAAGTATATTTGGATTATTTTTTAAAAGTAACTCAATGTATCTTTTCAGAGAATAGATTTTAATATCAATATTATCGACAGAAAATTCTATATTATCAAATTCATGCAGTCCTAACAATCTATCTTTTGGCGGAATGACAACTGCGTACATATCTATATCATTGAGATTATCTAATTCAGCAGTCCCATATGTCAATGAGCCAGCATAGCATGCAAGAAATAAATTATCAACTAATGAAAATTTTGTTTCTTCCTCAAACCTGTCTGTTATTCTGGAATCGTAAACCGTTGGCAGTTTCATCTTTCTTTGTTTTTGTTTTATTAGTTATTCTGTATTCTTCTAACATTGAGACTAATTCATCTTTAATCAATTGTCCTGCAACTGATGGAAGATACACCGCCTGAATAATGGCTATGCAATCATCAATGGTTTTCTTTCTCATTGTTCTTGCCAATTGAATATTTTCAGAACGCGTATCTGATATATTTCTATAATCCCACCAGACACGTTGTAATTCATCAATAACGTTTCTGACATTATCTTTTGCAGCTACTATTAATTCAAGATTGGCTGCACATTGACCCGCATGATTTCTGAATGTAAAGTCAATTTGACAATCACCAAAATCTATCACACCTGTGTTACCATTAACAGAAAACGTCCAGGGTGTACTGGACGTTCTTCGTAATTGTTGTGAGATCTTATCAACATCAATCTTACTATTCAGTAGCACACTGTTTCTCCAAATTTCTTCATAATTGATTTTATTTGTCTTGCTGACATATGTTTCATAACATATTTTTCAACTTTAATAACATTCGTTTCTGATAAGAATGGATAAAAATGATGAATATGTTCGTGAATAATAGTTGGTATTAATTCTCCTTTGGGAGACAGTTCTATTACATCTGTATAAACCATTTCGCCATGCTCTTCATCATTCTCTACAATAAACCAGCAAAGTCCATGAGTATCTCTCATATTCTTAAATTTGACTTTTTCAGGATTATTTTCCCAGAAACGATACATACGCCTTAAAAAATTCTTAATATCTTTATCGCTATAAATTGGCAACATGACACTCCTTTCTGAGGATTAAACAGATGTACGGAATATAACCATTTGCCTTTCGGAAATCAAGTTATCACATTTCTGATACAACCCGTTACGTTTAATTGTGCCACTGGAGCTAGCTTATTTCTTCCCTGCTAACTATAAATAGACGAACTAACTATCTTTCTTCCTAAATTAACTAGATGAAATAGTCTATTAGCTAGCTTTCTTACTCGCCCACTAACGCTTAAATTTAATCAATTCTTCGAACTTTGTCAAGCCCTTCAATCCTGAATATTTCTCACAAGATATGCCATTATCTAAATATACATCTTTTCCTGCCTTCAAACTAATTCTGATCATATCTTTGGTACCTTTAGATTCTTCAATGTGCTTATGAAAAGCAAACACTCTATCAGGATTCATATTCAGCATTTTTCTGTTCCTAATAGGCCCAGCTGCGGGTCCTTGTAATTCTTTACAATTTTCAGGACATCGGCCAGGCACATGATTCCAGTGTGCAGGTACTTCAATGACATCAAAAGAAAATTCACGTTGAGCAATGGCACCTGATAATGTATCAGCACCTCGAGCTCCTCCGTGAATTATCGTATGACTTACAGGAATTGATTTCAATTTTTCAAACATTCTTTTGATTCTTGAAATATCGTCCCAATTCCTATCGCCAGTTACAAGTATTATCATATTTGACAGATTTAGAGTTATCCATGAATCTAACTAATTACCCTATAGAAATCAATAGACGATTGTAACATATTTGTATCATTTCTTGTTGCTTTTATCCTCATCGTCGTCCATATCATCCATCATTTTTTTCTTCCATTCTTCTTCGTCATCAGAATTTTCAAAATTATATGATGGATCATTCATAATTTTTCTTAATAATTCTTCTTTTGTTGGTGCGGAATGTTTCCCGTCAGCAGTTCTATACACATCATGTCCTTCATTAGTAGAGTAAGAATTATTATCTGGTTGCATAAACATAGATAATTGTCCTCTTAGATGAGAAATATCTCTCCCCTGTATAGTGGAATTAATATATATAAAAACTAATGGAATAAATAATATTCCTATTAACAAAAATGACACGGCCAATCCTAAAATAATCATAAATCCTCGTTTATTGTAACTGCCTAATAATAGTCAATTGAGAGAAAAAGTCAATAGTCAAAACATTTAATTTTCTAAATTCATCAGCTAGTGCGGACTACGCAAAGACATTTATCATACAATGTGAAGTATGCCGAGGTTGTTCCATATATCACCGGCTGACAGCCCCGCAGAGGAAGTGGGGAGGCCAACTATTGAAAGTTTAGAACCTGGCGTCGTCGTCCCGATGCCGACGTTGCCGCCGGCAAAAACTGCTGCATAATTCGTAGTTCCTCTTGTGGGACTCTCTACATACAACCCGTAATTTGTAGCGAGAGTTCCGGTTCCGCCGGGGTTACTGATATACAAACTATAGTTAGTAAGACCCGTAAAGCTTCCAGCGGTCACAGTTTGGAAAACACCTACACCTACGATAGTGTCATTGTTAGCAGCAACAATCTGACTGCCAGCAACTTGAAATGCTCTCTGGACACCACCATTTGCCGTGGAGGCCGGTGATACATTTAAAGACACAGATTGGGTCGTCGAGCCGCCAATCTGCAATTGAGCTTCCGGCGCAGTCGTTCCGATGCCCACATTTCCGCCCATAAACGTAGCTGCATATCCTGATGCTACATTTATAATCAATTCTCCTACTATTTGAGTAGCCGATTGAGCATAAGAAGAACTTATGGAATTTAATGCTAATGAACTAGTTTGTGCATTTATTGATAAATCGGAATTAATAGAATGACTACTAGAGACTGAGTTTGAGGCATACGAACTAGACAATGCAGTTGCTGCGTAGCTGGATGTTATAGTTAGCGAACTAGCCGAGGCATACGAACTAGACAATGCAGTTGCTGCGTA
>OLLH01000152.1_pt1 | contig 15356 bp, 19 predicted proteins | sample 1604451 | NCBI WGS metagenome assembly OLLH01 (sample SAMEA104055714, study PRJEB20765) | soil metagenome | isolation source: soil
CCTATGGATTTAGTATCGGTGTAATTTACGATTTTTTTTATTTCAGAACCTATTTTCCAGATAATTGGATTGCTTGTTTTAATAATTTTAGATTGTGTAAAAGTTCATTTTGATTTTTTTAGCCTTTTTACATTCTTGTTTCTATTGTTTTTTCCCCGCTGGCGGGGGGAGGGGCTGGAAAACCTTCATTAGTGGCTACTTTATAACTTATAAATTCAATACCTTTTAATTGCTGCTCTTCCGAAAAAATTTAAAAAAAACCATTTTAGCGCAGCCTCCCCCTGCCCCCTCCAGAGGGGGATATTGTTAATCTGGATGTCCTTGGCTGCTGGGTTAACAAAGATATTCCTCCTCCACAACAATAAGATTAGTGGCTATGTCCCCCGCTGGCGGGGGGAGGGGTGGAAAACCTTCATTAGTGGCTACTTTATAACTTATAAATTCAATACCTTTTAATTGCTGCTCTTCCGAAAAAATTTAAAAAAACCCATTTTAGCGCAGCCTCCCCTGCTCCCTCCAGAGGGGGATATAAAAAATCTCAATAAAATTAATTTTTACAATATCTTTGGCAAAAATCCTATACATCGCTCAATGGAAATTATAAAACATCTTATTGATTTCATTCTGCATATTGACAAGCATTTAGTAGAAATTGTCGGGACTTACAGCTCCTGGACATATTTGATTCTTTTTGTAATAATTTTCTGCGAAACAGGTTTAGTTGTAACACCTTTCCTGCCCGGTGATTCTTTATTATTCGCTGCGGGGACCATTGCAGGAGGTGGATCTTTAGATTTAGGAGCTCTTATCATTATAGTATATCTGGCAGCCTTCCTTGGCGACAATACCAATTACTTTATCGGACGATGGATTGGCCCTGCCGTTTTTGAAAAAAACTACAAACTGCTCAAGAAAGAATATCTGATAAAAACACATTCGTTTTATGAAAAGCATGGAGGGAAGACTTTGATTATTGCCCGTTTCATGCCCATCTTAAGAACATTTGCTCCATTTATTGCCGGAGTTGGCACAATGGCATATCGCCGTTTTTTGGCATTTAGCCTTTTTGGAAATTTTTTGTGGATCATTATTTTCACGGTAAGCGGTTATTATTTTGGACAATTGGAATTTATTAAAAAACATTTTTCGCTGGTTACTCTTGCCATTATTGGTATTTCTTTGTTGCCTATTGGTATCGGTTTTATCCGTCATAAAATGAAACCGGCAGAGAAGGATACGTCCGCCAACATCAACAATATTTAATTTCTTTTTATGAGAAGATTCGGATTAATAGGATACCCCTTAACACATTCTTTTTCAAGAAAATATTTTAAAGAAAAATTTCTGAAAGAAAATCTGGAGGCGCATTTTTATCAGAATTTCCCTTTACAGGAAATTAACGATTTTGAAAGTATCCTGCTACAAAACCCCGATATACTTGGATTAAATGTGACTATCCCTTATAAAGTAGCGATCATCCCTTTCCTGAATGAATTGGACGAAACAGCAAAAGCTGTGGGGGCAGTAAACACCATCAAAATTACACGGCTGAACAAAACTAAAAACCTGGAATCTATAAAAAAAGACTTTTACTTAAAAGGGTTCAACACCGACACCTACGGTTTCGAAATGTCATTAAAGCCCTTGTTACAACCCAATCATTACAAAGCATTGATATTGGGAACAGGTGGAGCATCCAAAGCAATAGAATACGTTTTTAATAAATTGGGAATCGAATATTTAATTGTTTCCCGCAATCCGAAAGGAGATAACCAGGTTGCATATAGTGAGCTTAACGATACCGCTATTAAAAACTTCCGGCTAATCGTAAACACTACCCCGCTGGGCACCTATCCAAATGTGGACGAATGCCCTGATATCCCTTATCAATATATCACGCATCAGCATTTTTTATACGATCTTGTGTACAATCCTGAAGAAACACTTTTTTTGAAGCACGGAAAAGAAAAAGGAGCCATCATACAAAACGGTTTATCTATGCTGAAATTACAGGCAGAAAAGGCCTGGGAGATTTGGAATAAATAATTATATTTACAACATGAAATAACCATAACCAGAAGCATACAAATAGGTTGATGAATCCGCCTCAGGCGGATGGCGTATTCCATGTGACCATTAAAAACAAATTATATACATATGAAAACTATAGCTATACTATTCATCCATTTATTTTTTTGCATGCTTTTAACAAACAATGCAACCGCACAAATTTCAAATGACACTATAAAAACAAGTTCCTTTAAAATGTATGTTGTCACTAAAAATGACGGAGCCACGTTCGTAGGCAAAATAATTTCTCAGGATGCGAGAGAGGTGTTGATAGACACAAAAAAAATGGGTCAGGTAATTATTCCGAAGCATGAGATAAAAGAAATCAGGGAAATTAAAGCCGGTGATTTAAGTAATGATGGTGAACTTATTCCCGAAGCATCTTTTGCTTCCCGTTACTTTCTTACCACTAACGGGTTCCCTCTTAAAAAGGGAGACAGTTACATTCAGTATAATTGGTTTGGCCCTGATTTTCAATTCAGAGTGGCAGAGAATTTTGGTATTGGGGTTATGACTTCATGGATTGGCATACCCATTATTGGTTCTGCAAAATATAGTATTGAACTGGGAAAAAGTATGAACCTTGGTTTGGGTACTCTACTAGGAACAGGTTCCTGGGTACGACCTGATTTTGGCCTTGCTCTTCCATTTGCTGCATTAACTTTTGGAGACAGTAGACAGAATCTAACATTTTCAGCCGGGTTTGGATCTATTTTTTACAAAGGAGGCAATCAGGGAAGAGCATTATTTTCTATTGCAGGAATAACAAAAGTTGGTAAAAAAATCAGCCTTGTTTTTGATTCATTTATTTTTCCCAAAAATAATCAAAAGAATAGCGATAGCTATGCCCTTCTCATACCCGGTATCCGATGGCAATCAGAGAGCAACAAAGCTTTTCAATTTGGCTTCCTGGCAATAAATGTTAACGGAACCCTCAGTCCTGTTCCATTCCCAATGGTGCAATGGTTTAGAAAGTTGTAATTTTTTTTGTGGGGACATGCCATGGCATGTCCTGTTTATTCACCGGCAAGCAAAGTCCTCGCATTCTGAATGGCCGCATCCGTAAGCTTTTCACCACTTAGCATTTTGGCTACTTCATTTACGCGTTCCTCTTTCGAGAGTTTTTTAATGTTGGATTGTGTAATTCCTTTCACAATATCTTTGTACACAAAAAAGTGAGAATCGCCCTTACTGGCCATTTGAGGCAGATGCGTAATAGCAATCACCTGATGCTCTTTAGCAATAACTTCCATGATAGAGCCTACCTTAAAAGCAATCTCTCCTGAAACGCCTGTATCTATCTCATCAAAAATAATGGTTGGCAATGCTGTTAATTTTGCAATCAACGCTTTGATGCAAAGCATAAGCCTGCTTAACTCACCTCCTGACGCTACTTTGTGCAATTCTTTAAAATCAGCGCCTTTGTTAGCAGAAAAAAGAAACCGGATCACATCTACTCCTGTCGCATTCACCTGTTCCTGTTCCAGTATATTGTGTGCTATCTTCAACACGGCATTTGGCATGCCTACTTCTGACAGTAAATTTTTTACTTCTTTTTCAATTTTAGGAATAGCCTTCTTCCTGTTGTCACTTATTTTTCCGGCTACTTTCATCAGTTCAACAAACTGCTTGTTCAACTCAGCAGTCAGCTGATGTATCTTTTCCTCTAAAGAAACAATGTTGTATAGTTTATCCGACAAGTCATTTTGGATCAACAGCAACTCCTCTACATTATTGACTCTGTGTTTTTGTTGCAATTGATAAAACACATTCAGACGTGCATTAATTTCTTCAATTCTTTTTGGATCATGGCTTACCTCCTGCTCCATCTGTTCCAGCTCTGATGCAATATCTTTCAATTCGATATGACAACTTTTAATCCTGACAGACAATTCTTCATACACCGGATTGTACCTGATTATTGCAGCCAACAGGGTTTTCACTTCATTCAATTGCGTCATCAGATTCACTTCGCCCTGATTCAATATATTGAACGAACGGGATAAATTTAATTTTATATCTTCCGTATTGTTTAATGATTCGAGCTCCTGCTCCAGCTTTTCCTGCTCGCCGCTGTATAATTTTGCTTCTTCCAATTCATTAAACTGAAACTTAAAATAATCCAGATCCGTTTTAAATTTCTTTTCACTTGCGATGCAATCGTTCAAGGTAGATTGCAAAATTTTATAGGCTTTAAATTTATGCTGGTAATCCCCCAGCAATGCACTGTGTTGTGCATTGGCATCAACCACTGAAAGCTGAAATGCAGAGTTGTTTAATGTAAGTGTTTCGTGTTGGGAATGAATATCTACGAGGCGCGAACCCAGCTCTTTTAATTGATTCAGATTAACAGGCGTATCGTTTATAAAAGCTCTTGATTTTCCTTCAGGACTAATCTCTCTTCGTATGGTTGTTTTGTCTTCATAATCCAATTCATTCGCTTTAAAAAAATCCTGAAGTGCATATTCTTTAATAGCAAATTCACCTTCGACAAAACATTTTTTCTCTTTGTTCAACAATGCCTGTGCATCGGCTCGTTGTCCTAAAATTAGCGATAGGCCGCCCAATAAAATAGATTTTCCTGCGCCTGTTTCACCGGTTATAATGGACAAGCCTTTGGAAAAATCTATATCCAGTTGTTCAATTAAAGCGTAATTCTGTATAAGAAGACGTTGAAGCATATTCGAAAATCTATTCAACAAATTTAAGAAAGGTTTTCAAACAAAAGAGGCATTACCTTATAACCTGAAGCCAGCTCTTATATTTAGCATTGGTGTATTTTACATAATAGAAATAAATGCCGTCAGCTTCTCCTTCTGCATCCCATTTAAAATTGCGGTCTTTTGAAGTAAATACCTTGGTTCCCCAACGGTTAAATATTTCTATGTTTTCAAATTTATTATCGCAATAATCCAGCAAAAGTGCAGGAATATGGAAAACTTCATTTTTGTCATCATGATTAGGTGTAATTATATTCGGCGCATCCATAACCAGTTGTGCATTGTTGTTAACGAATACACCGGAAGAAGATGCAGGACAGCTGTTATCCGGCAATGAAACTGAAATTTCAGAATAACTTCCTACAGCAGGATTGGCAAGCGCTACCTCTCCATTAGCATTAGCCGTCTGATTAACCGTAGGTTGAACAACACCATCCAGCTTATAAATAATCTTGTACCCTACAGTTGAAGACAATCCTGAAATAACAATTTTTCCGTCCGTTGCTCCACAGGAAGTAGGATTGTCTTCAACTACTGTAATAGATAAAGAGCCTGTATTGATAAGTGTTTCTGTTACTACATTACTCTTGCAATTATTTAGAGTAGCAGAAATTTTAGTATATACACTTGCTTTTAAATTCCCTATTGTGATCTGTCCTGATGCATTGGCTGCCGTGACAGGAAGTGTCACATCTGTAATTCCATTATTGTATACAACACTATAATTTGAGCCACTTCCAAGACCGGAAATAATAATTGAGCCGTTAGTGCCACTACAAGACGAAGGATTAGTAACAGTGGTGGTAATTGCAGGTGGCAAAGGATCGGCAAGGGTAACAACAATAGCATTACCTGTGCAGCTATTTCCTGCAAGAGAGGCTGAAATATTGGTATATGCTCCGGATTTAATATTGGGAATAACTATTTTTCCGGAACCATCCGCCGTCTGATTTTTTACAATGGTTGCAGGAAAGCTAATAAACGTATAATTTATATCATAAACTGTTCCGGCAATAAGGCCTGAAATAGTTATAGAACCATCTGCATTTCCACAACCGGAAGGGTTCGTAGGAGTTGCAGTGATAATCGGCCCCCCGGCGCATTGCGCATTTCCTCTTTGAGCAGAAAAGGTTACTAGAAAACAAAAGGAGGCTAGAATTTTAAATACTTTATTAACATTCATTTGAGGTAAAAAAATATTCATTTTTTATGGCTTAAGAGAATTGTTACTTTGTGAAATGGTATTAATTTCTATTTGCATTAATGAGAAAAGAAAATTCAAAAAAATTTCTTCAAAGCTACTAAAATGATTTAATTTGTCACAAATTTTTAATCACCTCTACAAATAATTCTGTCAAATCCCCATCTGCTTTATTGGCCGTAGCAATAATTTCTGAAATAGCTACCGGCTTTAAATTATCAGGATCACATTCATCCGTTACAACCGAAACCGCAGCACATGGCAGACCCATTTGGTTGGCAACAATAACTTCAGGAACGGTTGACATTCCGACAATGTCGGCTCCTATCATTTTTAAAAATCTGTATTCTGCTCTGGTCTCCAGATTAGGTCCTGATACTGCTACATAAACACCCTTACTTAATTCGATATTTTTTGACCTGGCTGCTTCGATAAATTTTGCATTTAAAAAAGCAGCGTACGGCTGACTCATATCAGGAAAACGCGGGCCAAACGTATCTAAGTTTTTTCCGAACAAAGGGTTATCAGGCAAAAGATTAATATGATCGTCAATTAATACTAAAGCTCCTTTTTTTAAATCAGGACGCATACCCCCGGAAGCATTTGATAACAACAAATATTTTACCCCCAGCATTTTCATTACTCTGATTGGAAAGGTAATTTGCTGCATCGAGTACCCTTCGTAATAATGAAACCGCCCTTGCATCGCTAAAACTTTTTTACCGGAAATTTCACCATACAGTAAATTCCCATAATGCGTCTCGACAGTGGATAAACAAAAATGAGGAATAGAACCATACTCGATTCTTTTCTCAATTGTCATTTCGTTTATCAACTGTCCTAAACCGGTTCCCAACACAATCCCTATTTCAGGATTTCCAATTTTATTGTTTTTTAAAAAGGCTACCGCTTCTTCTATTTTGTGAATCATACTTATGGCTCTTAGGAGGTATATTTATTTATGTGGCTTTTTTGCTGATTTACGCATGGTAACTAAATCTTTTTCCTCATCAACAATTGTTAAGGTTTTCAAAAGTTTAAATGACAAATCAAGTTTTTTCAGATCTATCATCGTATCTAACAATACGTTTTCTGAATTCCACTCTTTATTTTTAAATAGCTCCTTGTATAAAATAGTCATGCCAATTAAATAATAACCGCTATCAGTAGCAGGCCCAATTACTACGCTATGTTCGTCAAGCTCATTAAATGCCTCCTGAATAATTGCTTTGCTTAATTCATAACAGTCACTTCTGATTATGACTACATTCTTATAGCGTCTTTTAAACCCCATTTTGAAAGCATTTATCATATGATCTCCCTGATCAATTCCTTTCTGTAAATGTTGTTCATATCCCGCCGTTTCCCAGAAATCATTTTCTTTCACAGAATTGGAATAAAAAACTGCTTTATCGCAATACAACGCATTTGTAATAGCGTAGGTATGGGTAAGTAACGAGAGGTATGTTTCCAACGCACGCTCATCACCAATGGTTTTTGCCAGACGTGTCTTTACTTTTCCCAGCTCCGGATTCTCCACCAAAATTATTAGCAAATCTTTAGTATCCATCTCTCTTTATTAATTTACATGTTGCTTACACGTTCACCATATACCTGAATTAAAAAAGTATAATTTAGAATAGGCAAAGTTTAAAAATATTTTTTAAGGATTCTACTTTTATTATACCTCCGAATTTATTAATTACGATCCAACAAGATATAAGAAATTCTCTTTGCTAAATTTATTAACACTTCAGGTGATTTTTCAACAATTGTAAAAATAAACTTGACTCTTTAAAATTTAAAGTTCAACTTGTTCTCTTTTTTAAAAAACATATTATATACATATGAAATTAAATCGTTTGATCACTAAAGGATCTATACTAATAGCAATACTTGCATCCGGTTCAGGTATTGTTCATTCTCAGACTATTGATGCAAAAAGGCCTTTGGCTCTGGGAAGTACTTCAGAATTTTCCAAAAAAATACATGTGTTTCCAAGTCTTACATCAGGCATAAAACAACAGAAGTTCGGGAATTAGCCATACTAACGTTTTCCCAAAAGTATTGTTAAAGTAGAAATTATATTATTAATGTGACCCTGAACATTCTGCGTTGTAGCAGACCTCGAAGGGTTGGTTCAATTAAGTTTTGGTAGTTCAATCCGATACAATTATTCGAAGTCTGCTTCAACGCAGAGTGCTTAAAATGACAATGAATTCACTTTTGAGGCAGCTATTTTTCGCATACAAATACCCAATTACCTGTATTGTCAATCGTTAATTTATCTACCTCCACGCTACTAAATATTTTCTCTAAACGCGTCTGCAGAATATCCGTCTCTTCAATAGACTCTTGAGAATAGGGGATTTTATTAAAAAAAAGTGTTCCCTTTTCAGATAATAATCTATGGAGAGAAAGAAGGAATGTTTCATCATTAAAACAGGAAGGGACATCCAGATCAACAAAAATATCAACAACAATTAAATCGAATGTTTCCTGATTTTGCTGAACGAAATCATAGGCATCCGCACATATTAGTTGTAAATCTTTAAATCTGGATATATTGAAATATTTGTGCCCCAACTCAATAACAACAGGATCTATGTCAACTGCTGTGATTTTACATGGAATAGTATATTCTTCCTGTAATATAGAAGCAACACTGCCTGAGCCAAAACCAAGCATTAATACATTTTCTATAGTACGTTCTTTTATGTTCCGGTTGTTAAATACTATGGAGAATACAGTATGTAAACTCCCAAAAGAATAATTAGCTTTTTTTGTGTTCAGTTGATATTTCCCTTCAATAAGCCAAACCTCAAGAAATGGAGAAACGCCTCCTATCCTTTGTTCAATTAACCAGGGAAACAGGTAACTGCATATATGACGGCCGTAATCAGAAACCTTTTCTACTATATTCATTTTATTTTTTTACTCCGAGCAAATGCAATAATCAGGCTATGAGTTTTCCTCAATTCATGGACAGATCATCCGGTAAACTGGCAAAGATAGAATAGCGGGCACCCATGCTATTTAAGACGACACGCCATAAATCATTCGGGTTTTTATTGAAAATAAAATTAGGCGAAGCTTTTGTTACGATCCATGCCTTTTCGTCTAACTCAGCGTCCAACTGGGAAGCATCCCAACCTGCATAACCAACAAAAAAACGTATTTCATCAGGGGTAACCTGTTTGGTATCTATTAATAATTTAAGTGCCTTAAAATTACCTCCCCAAAAAACGCCTTTACAAATTTCTTTGCTGCCTTTTAGCTTTTTACCAAGCTTGTGAATATAGCTTAGCCTATCCTGCTCAACCGGTCCGCCGATAAAAACAGGTGCATCAAAATCCGGAAAGTCCGGAAGAATTTCTCCGAGGACAAGATCAGACGGTTTATTTAATATAAGACCGACACTGCCTTTGGTGCCGTGTTCCACCAGCAGCACTACCGAACGCTTAAAGTCGCTTTCGTTTAGAAATGGCTCGGACACTAATAATTGTCCTTTATTGGCATGAACTTCCATTCTATATATGTATTATTGTAAAATAGAAATCCTATTAATTTCAAAATTTTTGCACAAATATAAACTCAAAAACCATGTCAAAATTAAATATAAAGGATAAAGCTCCAGATTTTACCGGTAAAAACCAAAACGGAGAGACACTTTCCTTAAAAAATTTCAAAGGAAAAAAAGTAATTATCTACTTTTATCCAAAAGACGATACCCCTGGCTGCACTGCTGAATCTTGTAATTTAAGAGACAATTATCAAGTGTTACAGAAAAAAGGATACGAGGTAATTGGAATCAGTAATGATGATGAAACTTCTCATAAAAAATTTGTAAAAAAGTATGAATTACCATTTAACCTGATTGCCGATACAGATAAAAAAATCGTTAATGATTACGGCGTATATGGAGAAAAAACTTTTTTGGGTATCACAAGAATGGGAATTAAAAGAACCACATTTGTAGTTGACGAAGAAGGGTTTATTGAAGAAATTATCACAGATGTAAAAACAAAAGATCATACAGAACAAATACTTGATGTGGCTGGAAAATAATATTTTTGTGTAAAAATAAACCTGATCTCTATATGATGAAAGACCTTCAAAAATTCATTACTAACTTGCGAAAAGACTATTCCCGACAGGAGTTGCTGGAGGAAACTATTTTACCTGATCCCATTAAGCAGTTTCAGCAATGGTTCGAAGAAGCTGTTTTAGCTAAGATTCCTGACCCCAATGCTTTTAATCTGGCTACTGTTTCCAGCGAAGGTAAACCCTCCTCAAGAATAGTTTTATTAAAAGGGTTTGATGTAAAAGGTTTTGTGTTTTATACAAATTATGAAAGCCAGAAAGGACAAGACCTGGTTGCGAATCCATGGGTTTCAATAAATTTTTTCTGGCCTGAGTTAGAAAAACAAATTCGCATAGAAGGGATAGCAACAAAAGTTTCTGAACAACAATCTGAAGATTATTTTAACAGTCGCCCTCGTGAAAGCCAGATTGGAGCTTGGGTTTCAAAACAAAGCAGCGAAATCAGCAATCGGGAGGTTCTTACCGGAAAAGAAAAGGAATTACAGGAACACTTTAAAGATCAAACAATACCAAGACCAATACATTGGGGCGGATATTGCGTCAGCCCCGTGAGGTTTGAGTTTTGGCAGGGACGCCCCAATCGTTTACACGACAGAATCGTTTATGAATTAAAAGAATCCAAAACTTGGTTTATCAAAAGAATTGCGCCTTAAATAAGATATTCTTTATTTCGCAGCTTTTTTCGCTGGAGCTTCTTTCTTTGATTTAGCAGCTGCCTCTTTAGCCACTTTTGGAACTGTAGCTTTAACTGCTTTTGGAGCTGATTCTTTAGTAACCTTTGGGGCTGCTTTTGGAGTTGCTTCTTTAACAACCTTAGGAGCTACTACTTCTTCTTTAACTGCTTTCGGAGCTACTTCTTTAGCCGGTTTTGGAGCTGCCTTTTTTGCAACCTTAGGCTTTGCAGCAAATATAATTTTCTTTTTTTTTGGTCTTGAAACACCAAAACTACCCATAGAAATCTTACCTTTTTTCGTTTTTTTGTCGCCTTTTCCCATTTTGAATTTTTATTTATTATTTTATTAATGGCAAAAATAGAAAGTTTTTTCAACAATAAGCATTTGTTCTTAGTCTATTTTACACATTCATTTATGCGAACTAAAGAATATCAGTATGGAATCTACTTCAGAATTCCAATAATTAAAATTGTGAGCCCCCTTTTCTGCTATATGTATTCGGATATCTAACTTAGGATTTATTTTATGTAACAACCGGTAGAACTGTATTGTTTGATCAGGCTTTACAACCGTGTCTTTCATTCCATGTCCCAAGTATAAAGGCATGTTAAAGGATTTAATAGAATAAGTAGGATTATCTTCACCTCTCCATCTGGAGGGAAAATTTTCATATCTTCCATAAATACCAGTCATCAAATTATCTTGTGTGCAAAGTGTTTGATCATAGTCACCCGACAATGCTGCAACAGCAGAAAATAAACCAGGTAAACTTATTCCAATTAATACTGCTCCTCTCGCTCCTGTTGAAAGACCTAACAAATAATTAGCATTGTGTGTAGTCAAAACACCATATTTAGATTGTAATTCAGAAATTAAGGTATCCGTTATCCATTTTTTTGTGGAATAAATTGTCCAATCTTTTCTTGACTCAATGTAATAATGACTGGCATAAATACTTTTTCCCATCTCAGGCAAAATGAGTCTGTAACCTTGTGCCAATGCCTTTGTACAAAGTTCAGTGTGCCGGCACCATTGATCTTTTGAGAAACCCCAGCCGGGAAGCACCAATATATCTCCTTTTATTTTGGTTTCGGGTGTTACAATGTCAACAGCTATTTTACCAATAAAAATAGTCTTTCTGGTATCGGCTGATGCAATTGTTGAATACTGAATAAAAAAAGAAAGAAGAATAAAAGCAATGTGGATCCTCATTTATATAGACGATTTAATTTCATATGTATATAATTTGCATCCTTGTTGGTGTGCTATTACTTATGCTTCATTTCTTTTATCAGCATATTTAACGCAGCAAGAGCCGTTTTATGAATGTTGCGTTCCCTGTTGTTTCCAAATAAAAAATGTTGGGTACTGATTTTTTGAGGAGTGGCAATAGCAATCCAAACAGTTCCAACAGGTTTGTCCGGTGTTCCTCCTCCAGGTCCGGCGATCCCTGTGCATGCTATGGCATAATCTGATTGCAATTTTCCCTGCACTCCTTTAGCCATTTCAATAACTACTTGTTCACTTACGGCTCCATATTGAACAATCGTTTCATGGGATACAGTCAATAATTTTTCTTTGCTTTCATTGGAATAGGCAATCATAGAGCCAAGGTAATATGCAGAACTTCCCGCTATACCTGTTATTAAATGCGCGATATATCCTCCGGTGCAGCTTTCTGCCGTAGAGACAGTCTTTCCTTGTTTTTTTAAAAGTTCTCCGGCAAGGCTTTCCAGTGTATCATTGTCATAACCATATATGTAATCCCCAATTAATACTTTTACTTTCTCCAATTCATCCGCAATTAGTTTATCTAAAAGATGCCTGTCTTCTCCAATGCCTGACAAACGCAGTCGCACAGATCCGGGGGATGGCAGGTAAGCCAATTTAATGTTAGATGGCAAGTGGTCTTCCCATTCACTAATCATTTCTGACAAAAAAGATTCGCCAATACCCTGTGTCAATATTGTTTTATGAACGATACTCGGCATTTTAAATCTCGCCTTTAATTGAGGCAGAACCTCATTTGTCATCATGGCCTTCATTTCGTATGGCACACCCGGCATGGATACAAAAATTTTATTTTCTGAATCGAACCACATACCCGGCGCTGTTCCTAAAGGATTATTTAAAACGGTACATTTTTCAGGAACCTCCGCCTGACTTTTATTAATTTCTCTAACATTCTGAATTCCTCTGGATTTAAACAATTCCTTTACATTTTTATATGTCTGATCATCAAACCGTAATGGTGAATTGAAGTATTCGGATAAGGCAGACTTGGTTATATCATCCTTTGTCGGACCTAAGCCCCCCGTTATTAAAATGATGTCCACTCTTTGCTTTGCCTCATTAAGAGCATTAATAATTGCCTCTTTAGTATCAGAAACAGATGTTATCTGTTTTACTGCAATACCTTCAGCATTTAATTGCTGAGCCATCCAGGCTGAGTTCGTGTCCACTATCTGACCAATAAGGATCTCATCTCCGATAGTTATTATTTCTACAAGCATATTTCAAAAATTTAAATATTTCTTCAAATGTAATACCAATTAGCTTTTTGACGTTTTTTTTCTTTACTTGCACAAAAATAAATTTCAGAAATAAGTATAAACAAATTTCTCCAACATCCATATGAAAAAAATAATTATTGGCATAGCTGTCTTAACCGGCTTCGCTCTTACTGCAAATGCCCAATTTGATTTAAAGAATATGAAGGATCAAATTAACAAAAACATTCCTGCTACATCTACTGCTGCAAAGGCGCTTTCAAATGATGATATAATAAGTGGGTTGAAAGAAGCCTTAACAGTAGGCACCAATAATTCCACTTCCATGTCATCTAAGCTCAACGGATTTTATCAAAATGCCCAAATAAAAATACCTTTTCCTACCGGGACAAAAAATATGGAATCAACGTTGAGGAGCATAGGAATGGGAAAACAAGTTGATAAATCTATATTAACGATGAATCGTGCTGCTGAAACTGCTACTAAAGAAGCTGCACCCATATTTATAAATGCTATAAAAGGCATGACTATTACAGATGGTTTAACCATATTAAAAGGTAATGATGATGCCGCCACTAATTATTTAAAAAGCAATACATCGAATGAATTGCTGACCAAATTTAAACCTATTATTCAAAAAGCGCTGCAACAGGTTCAGATTACAAAATATTGGAATCCTTTAGTGACAGCCTATAACAAAGTCCCTTTTGTTGAAAAGATGAATCCTGATCTGGATGGATATGTAACGGATAAAGCAATAGAAGGATTGTTTTTTCTTGTAGCTCAGGAAGAAGGAAAAATAAGAAAAGATCCTAGTGCCCGCGTGAATGACATCTTGAAAAAAGTATTTGCGCAATAATCAATTCGTTGATTTGAAAATTCGTTGATTCGTTAATTCAAAAAACATTTAAATGAATGGTGAGCTACTTTTGCAAACATTAACGAATTTTCAAATCAACGAATCAACGAATTATTTTTTTATGTCCAATAAGGAAAAGTGTATGCCTGACTCAGCTTTTCGTCTGGATGAACTGTCATGACAGGAATCTTAGAATGATTCACCAATTGCTGTGCGAAAGCGCCCATAAAGAAACCCGTCATTTCGGGATCTTGTTCTGACATAATAATAATTAAGTCAGCGTTTATTTCATAAGCATAATTCAAAGCCATCTTAGCCACGTTGTCGCCTTTAATCATTTTAGTAGAATAAGGAACATCAAATTTTTGAATAAAGTCTTCTACCTGTTTGATCTTTACTTCAAATTTATCCATAAATAAAGGGTCTTCATCTGTTACTAAACCGGCAATTTTTAAAGTAGCTCCATATCGTTTAGCCATTTCTATGGCATGGTTCACCTTTTGCCTGGAGGTTAAAGAATCATCAATAGGTAATACGATATTCTTAAATCCAATTTCTTTTGCATGGGATTGTACCACAATTACAGGACAAGGCGATTCAGAAACAACTCTATAGGCATTGCTTCCTATAAAAAATTCTTTAATGCCGGTCACTCCATGAGTGCCCATAATTATTATATCGGCATTTATTTCTTTGGCTACGTTCACTATTTCAACATATATCCTTCCAACTATTGTTTTTGTTTTATAAGGTACGCCTAACTTATCAAAACTTTCCATGGCCAACTTATCTAACTTTTCAGCTGTTATTTTCTGAATGGAGTTTTCCATATCCATAATGGGATAGCTGTCACTGATCGCCGTAGTATAAGTTAGCGTTTCAATAACGTGAAGCAAGGTAACTTCTGCATTGAATAATTTAGCCATAAATACAGCGTGGTCAAGCGCTAATAAAGCAGTGTCAGAAAAATCAATTGGGATGAGAATTCTATTTACTTCAAATTTTTTCATGATTGAAAGGTTTTTAAATTATAAAATACTTATAGAAGGATTAAAAAACTTATGCAATTATTATTCCAAATTAAACTTTACGTTTGATTAAAAGCTTTAAGAATAAATTATGTACCAATAGTGTCCTAAACGTTTTTTAGTTAGGATAAAAATAATCATTCATTGGTTATATTGAACATTTATTTTCTTTTTCAAAAAAGAACCCCCT
>OLLH01000185.1_pt1 | contig 15287 bp, 14 predicted proteins | sample 1604451 | NCBI WGS metagenome assembly OLLH01 (sample SAMEA104055714, study PRJEB20765) | soil metagenome | isolation source: soil
ATTACGCGCAATTGCAAATTGCGGTGTATTCCAATCGGCATTACCCAAGCACAAACCCGCCCGACAAATCGCTTAGCATCTGCCTGGGGGGAACTTGCCACCGAACTGGGAAGAATTAAATCCTTTATTTAGCTTGACCATTACGAGTGCTGTCTCTGCCTCCGCCATGATGCTGCCGATTCTCTTTGCGTTCAGTCTGCATGGCTTCCCATTTTGTATTTTGCTCAGGAGTAAGGATAGCCTTTAATTCTTGTTCATGCTTTTCATGAAGTGCTTTCATATCACCTCTTATTCCTGACTTATCAGTGGCACTGGCACTTTTCTCTCTTGCGGAGTCCATTTCTTTTTCTTGCTGTAAAAAGAGAGCTTTTACTTTAGTTGTTTGTTCCGGAGTTAAAGAAAGTTCCTTTGTTAATCTGGAAGCTCTGCGTTCAGCCCTCTCTTCAGAAGATATAGGTCCAGGCTTACGAGGTTCGTGATTTGGTCCGGCCTGTCGTTGAGCGGGTCCTTGATTTGGTTGAGCAGGTGGTGGAGTTTGAGCCAAAACAAAAGTTGATACACCTGAAAGAAGTACGACACAATAAATTAATTTTTTCATATTGTTATAAATTAAATTTTATTTAATAATGCACTAAATTATCTAATTTAAAATGAAATTGCAATAAAACATATCCCTTATATATTTGATTATGTTTTGTCAATTTGCAAAAAGCCAATCAGTTCGTGATATAAGCAATGGTTTACGTTCGGCAACGGGAAATTTAAATCATATAGGAATTCAAAAAGCGCCATCCAAATCAACGATAAGTTACCAGAATAAAAATCGTTTTGGGCATGTACTGATTTTTGCATAGTTAGCAAAGTCAGAAAGCTTATACCGATTAATAGAAATCGTTGAACCTTCTTCATTTAATTTTTTATTTTTAAGATTTCGACTTATTCTTTTAACATCAAATTTTCATTTTTTAAAGTTTTAAGATCATCAATTATTAGAAAAGACAGTATTTTCAGAGGGGAGGAAAACAAACAAGCCGACATTTCTGTCGGCTTGTCCGGTATAGGGTGGATGATGGGGCTCGAACCCACGACCCTCGGTACCACAAACCGATGCTCTAACCAACTGAGCTACAACCACCATGTTTTAGAGCTGGCAAAAATATGTAATAACTTAACAAGCACAAAATAAAATCTCTTAATTTTATACATTATTTTACCTTTGTATAAGAAGAACAGAAAATGTTCTATGATGGATGTGATTTTAAGGTATTACCTGATTTTTATTAGAATTTAAAAAAACATAGTATGCCTCTTCAACCTGTAACGATTAATATCGAAGGCATGACGTGTTCTAATTGTGCCGTTGGAATTGATAAATTTCTTAAAAAGGAAGGACTGGAAAATGTTCGCGTAAATTTTGCAACGACAGAAGCAAGTTTTGATATTGACCCCGGCAAAAAAAAATTAGACGAGATTGTCAAAGGTATTAATAAGCTGGGTTATAAAGCGCTTCTGCCTGAACACGGACACCCTCACCATCCTTCTGAAAAAGGCGCTTCATTGATAGAAAAGAAGTTTTACTTCTGCCTCCTGTTCACTATTCCTCTTTTTTTCCATATGGTATTGCCCTGGGCGATTTTGAACAATCCTGTTTTTCAGTTGGCATTATCCATTCCTGTAATTGTAGTTGGAATAAGGCATTTTGGAAAAAGCGCATTGGGTTCATTAAAAATGGGTGTACCCAATATGGATGTCCTTATTTCTATCGGAGCAGGAACGGCGTTTATATATAGCCTCATTGGCACATTCAATTATTACGGTACTGACGAAGTGCATGCTTATTTATTTTACGAAACGTCCGCCACCATTATTACTTTAGTTTTATTAGGCAATGTTTTAGAACACCGGTCGGTAAAGCAAACCACCACTGCAATAGAAGAATTAAGTAAAATAAGGATTACAAAAGCAAAAAAGATTTCAGAAACTGAAGCTATACTTGAAGTTGATTTTGAAGATATTAAAGTGGGAGATATTTTACTTATTAATACAGGCGATAAAATTCCGGTGGATGGAGAAATAATCTGGGGGGAAGCCTCCATCAATGAATCCATGATTTCAGGAGAAAGCCTTCCGGTTGATAAAACGATTAAAGAAAAGGTTATAGGAGGCACCATCCTGGTAAAAGGAACTATTAAAATGGTGGCACAATTGGTTGGTAAAGACACCCTTTTATCTCAGATTATAGAGTTGGTAAAAAATGCCCAGCAAAGTAAGCCCTCCATACAAAGGTTAGGCGATAAGGTAAGTGCCATATTTGTTCCTGCCGCAATAAGTATTGCTGTTGCCACATTTCTCCTCTCTCATTTTCTATTTAATCTTTCTATTCAGGCATCTCTGATGCACAGTATTGCCGTATTGGTAATTTCATGCCCTTGTGCCATGGGACTGGCTACGCCTACTGCTGTGATAGTTGGTATCGGACGGGCTGCAAAAAATGGAATACTGATAAAAGGCGGAAAAACACTGGAAGATTTTGCAAGTATAAAAAACATTGTTTTTGATAAAACAGGAACGCTCACTACCGGTACGTTTAAAATTAAAAATATTAATTATTATCATGAATCGGAAGACTATATTAAAAACCTTATTTACAAATTAGAATCACATTCGACGCATCCTGTTGCCATATCTTTATCAACTGCTTTCAAAGATTATTTAAATACAGATCCATCCATACACTTCAAAAATGTACAAGAAGAAAAAGGCTTGGGTATAAAAGCTTCTGATGATAAAAACACCTATCAAATCGGATCGTATGCCACTGCCCGCCATTTAACAGATGATGGGTCTCATGCTGTTTATCTTCAAAAAAATAATTTGTTGATTGCCACTATAGATATAGATGACGAAATTCAAAAAAATGCAAAGAAAACACTTGACTTCCTTAAAAAACAAGGACTGAACCTTATTTTGCTTAGTGGAGACAGCCGTAAAAAATGCGAAGAACTTGCTTTGGAATTGGGAATTGACACCGTTTATAGTGAGCAGCTTCCTCAGAATAAATTAGAAATAATTAATCAACTGGTTAAAATAAGTCCTACAGCCATGGTAGGTGATGGAATAAATGATGCCCCGTCTTTAGAAAGCGCTACCGTTGGCATATCGCTAAGCAATGCGACACAGGTAGCTATTCAATCGGCCCAGGTGATTCTGCTAAAAGGAAATGACCTGATGTCTTTAGCCTCTGCTTACCAAATAAGCAGGCATACTTTAACCACTATAAAACAGAATTTGTTTTGGGCATTCTTTTACAACATTATCGCCATTCCAATTGCGGCAACAGGTTTATTAAACCCCATGATTGCAGCCTTGGCCATGGCGTTCTCGGATGTAATTGTGGTAGGAAACTCTTTGCGTTTAAAAGTTAAAAAAATAATATGAAACGATTTGAAGATTTGAAAATTCGTTAATTCGTTAATTGAAAACAGTCCAAAAATCATGACCTTTACATCTTCAAATTGACACATTTTTAAATCTTCAAATTGTTAAAACTATCCGTACTAAAGCTAAACACAATTAACGCATTGCAGTTTTTTCAACTGTTTCGCTACTCTGTACTATTTTTGATCGGCGTTTTATTCAGCAAAATCGGGTTATCACTTAATGAAATCGGTATTTATGAAACGTTAATGCTTTTATCAAGTGTTATAAGTTTCTTCTGGTTATCCGGAATCATCAACTCCCTTCTTTCAATATATAAAGAACCGGCAGTTGAATCAAAATCGAGCGTGCTTTTTACGGCATTTGTTTTAGTAAGTATATTTAGTGTTATAGGATTTTTTGCTCTTCGGATATTTTCAGGTTCCATTTTACAAATAATTGGTTACCAAAAAGAATTGCAATACTTTAAAATATTTTCATGGTTTATATTAATAAATAGTCCGACCTTCTTAATTGAATACCTGTTTCTTTTAAAAAACAAACCTAAATTAATTGTCATTTATGCCCTGATTACGTTCTCCATCCAATTGTTATTAATTGTTGTTCCTGCTTATTTATATAAAAATATTGAATACAGCATTTATGGTCTCGTCCTGCTGGCATGTGTAAAATTCCTATTGCTGTTGTTCCTGCTTTTTAAATATGCTGTGTTTGAGATAAAAAAAGAATTATTAAAACATCATTTATATACTGCCACCCCTCTTATAATCAGCACCTTGTTAAGTGGATCTGCAGAGTATACAGATGGCATTATTGTATCCAATCATTTCGGCCCAAGTGGCTTTGCCATTTATCAATACGGTGCAAGAGAATTGCCTTTCACACTTTTACTTGCCAATGCCATGAGCGCTGCCATGATCCCTTATTTTTCAAAAGAAAAAGTAAATGAAACACTAAAACGCATAAAGCAAAAATCAACACGATTAATGCATTTTTTATTTCCCGTGTCTATGGTTTTATTGCTGATAAGCAGGTTCGTTTATCCTGTACTTTTTAATCCTTCTTTTGAAGAAAGTGCAGCTGTTTTTAATGTTTTTTTATTACTTATAATCAGTCGTTTAGTGTTCCCACAAACCATTTTAATTGGGATAAAAAAGAACAAAGCCATTCTCGGGGCTTCATTAATTGAGTTGATAATAAACATTGGATGCAGTTTGTATTTCATACAACAATTTGGAATTATAGGAGTGGCATTTGGCACTGTCATAGCCTACGCTGTAGAAAAGACAGTACTAATCTATTACACTTCTTATAAATTAAATATTGAGATGACCAGATACATTCCTGTAAAAATATTATTTATTTATTCCAGTCTTTTATGTGGCGTTTATTTTCTGACTCTTTTGTAAATAATTGTACGGAGATTCGATTTAATTATATTTGTATCTAAGGTCATCCCTTAATTAAAATAGACAATGAAAAACGCAAGCCTGTTGTACTGCAAAATACTTTTTGGATTAGCCCTGATAATTCCCCTGAATGGTATATCTCAAAATATTGGTTTTCAAAAAACCAATACGATAGTCGAAAGCATAATTGGTACTACCTATTATGATTTACAAACACAATCATCCATTCAAAATCGGATTATAAAACACAATGACGGCAGCATTTCAGCCGTGTGGATGCAGGCTGACAACACCTCTCCGAATTTTGCAGACAGAGGGACCGGATATAATTATTTCAACGGCGCCTCCTGGAATGCAGTACCATTAGTAAGATTAGAATCTATAAGAAGCGGTTGGCCATCTGTTGCTTCACTAAAAAATGGATCGGAATACATTCTTTCACACAATGCCAGACAAATCCAATCTGCTTCGCGCAGTAGTAAGGGAACAGGTGTCTGGAAAGAAGATTCTGTTTCTTTAAAAAGTGTAATAGCCAAAGACATTTCGTGGTCACGCGTTGCTTCAGGAGGAACAGACGGAAATTCTTTGCATGTCATAGCGCTTACAAAACCCGGTATAAAATATAAAGGACTAAATGGCGCTTTAACTTATAGTCGCTCAACTGATGGAGGAAATACATGGGATATGCTTCACACCATTATTCCCGGAATTGATTCAACGTCCTATCTTGGCTTTAACAGCGATAATTATGCAATAGATGCTGTAGGAGATACCCTTGCAATTGTTCTGGGTGGTTACGACAGGGATGTGGCGCTGCTGAAATCTGTTGATAATGGAACTACCTGGACAAAAAAAATTGTTTTCCCTTTTCCCATTCCCAAATTCGATGGCAAAACGATGAAAACAGATATCAATAGCGATGGCATTGGAGACACGCTACAAAGTAATGATGGCTCTGTAGCTGTTTTGATTGATAAAAATGGACTTGCTCACGTTTTCTTTGGAAATATGTTTGTTGTGTGCAGTACCCCGGGAACCGGATCTCTCCAAGGCCTCAGAATTTTACCATCAACCGACAGCTTAATGTATTGGAATGAAAATATGAATCCTAAAAAACCAATTTCCATCGCACATGTGCTCGACCTTAATACGAATGGGAAACTTGACTTGCCGAATGCTGGTCCCGGAACGTTCCCGTATGGCCGTTATCAGGTAAGCCTCACTTCTCATCCAAGCGCTGGCATTGATGCTAGTGGAACCCTGTACCTCGCCTATTCAAGTGTTTTAGAACCAACGAATACCGGCACTTTAAAAGCCTTTCGACATACTTATGTGACCAGATCTGTTGATAACGGAAACTCATGGTCTGCACAACCCATAGATGTCTATTCCGATCCTTATACCGAATGTGTCTATGCCTCTCTGGCAAGGAACGTTGATTCCGACATCCATTTAATTTATCAAAGAGACGAATACCCCGGTATAAGTATTGACCCGAGTGGTGGCGTCAGTCCTGATAATGCAGACAATAAAAATCGCCCTAATTCTATAGTATATGCTAAAATCTCTACCCTGACTCTTGGCTTAAATGATGGCCGGGAAAATGTTCACTCTCTTTCTATTTATCCAAATCCTGCATCTGGCTTTACAAACATCTATTACGAATTATATGAAGCCGAAACCATTCAGATTAACATATTTAATTTGATGGGACAGGAAGTGATGCAATTAAATGATGACAGAAAAAGGATTGGAATTAATTCATTTAGCGTTGACCTTAGTCAACTTAGTAACGGAATTTATTATATCAACTCGATTATTGGCCAAAAAAACTTTACCAATAAACTGATTATAAATAAAAATTAAAGAAGATCGAATAAATTCTTCACTCCTATAACGCGTTCAACAGTGAATCCTTCAGCATATCTTGCTCCAATATCTCTGGCATAATTATTCGCCCGGCCTTTTAAAAACTCGATGAATTCAGAGCTCGAAATAGCTGTATCAGGTTCCTTCGATTCAGGATTATAAAATTGAGATGAATAGGCCAGTATTGCTTTCATTTTTTGTTCAAACACATCCGAAATATCCACCACAAAATCTGGTTTTATGTATCTATCCTGAATATAGTGATAGACAGCTTTCGGTCTCCAGGACTTCTGTTCGGCTCCATTTAGGGACGTATTTATTTTTACCAATCCGGCAAGAAAGCAAGCCTCAGAGACCAATTGAGAAGCTCTTCCATGATCCGGATGTCTATCTTGTATAGCATTCGCTAAAACGATTTCAGGTTGGTATTGCCTGATCCTTTTAGCAATTTCCAACTGAGCTTCCATCGTATCTTTAAAAAAAACATCGGGGAATTCTAAATTTTCGCGTACCGAAACACCCATTATCTTTGACGCTAAGGCGGACTCAGCATTCCTTATTTCAGGAGTACCTCGTGTGCCTAATTCACCTCTTGTTAAATCTATAATACCTACATTTTTTCCGGATTGTATATTTTTTATAATAGTTCCTGAACAGGATAATTCTACATCATCAGGATGAGCAGCAAATACGAGTATATCTAATTTCATATGTATATTTTAAAGAAGACAATATATGAAAATTAAATAAAAAGAGAAAGTATCTAAACAAGTGATGGTCTCTTTTGAATAAATGAAAAGAATGGAGAAAAGTATACCTTTACATTTACCAATGAAACTATTTACAGAAATAAAACATCTTACAATAAAAGAAATACGGCTGGAATGGCGGCAGAAGTACGCCTTTAATGGATTGTTATTATATGTTATTTCAACCGTATATATTTGTTATTTATCATTCAAAAATATAATTGAACCGTCCACCTGGAATGCTCTATTTTGGATTATTATGTTATTTGCTGCTGTTAACGCCATTACGAAAAGCTTTGTTCAAGAAAACAAAGGACGTTTATTGTATTATTATACCCTTACGAGTCCTCATTCCATTATCTTATCCAAAATAATTTACAATGTATTACTTATGTTGGTTTTGTCTATGATCAACCTTTTTTTCTACAGCTTGTTAATTGGCAATATTGTTCAGGATATGAGTTTATATATTGTTTCACTTGTCTTGGGTAGTATAGGTTTCTCAACTGTGCTTACTATGGTATCTGCTATTGCTGCCAAGGCTAACAACAACGGCACTTTAATGGCGATCCTCGGTTTTCCTATCTTAATTCCATTATTAATAACAATCATACGGTTGTCAAAAAATGCCATAGATGGTTTGGATTGGTCAGTAAGCTATCAATATATAAGTATACTTGTAGCCATTAATGTTATGGTCGTAGCACTTTCTTTTGTGTTATTTCCATACCTTTGGCGAGATTAATTTTTTAAAGAATATACATATGAAACATTGGTGGAAAATTTTAGCTGTTGCATTGCTAATTTACACAATTATAGCTGGCTTTCTGGGAACTGTACCTGCACTACCAATTCTTCACGAAAGTATCCGCAACCTTTATTTCCATGTAACCATGTGGTTCGGGATGATGATCCTTTTAACCGTTTCTGTTGTTTACAGTATTAAGTATTTAGCCAGTTCAGATATTAATCATGATATCGTTGCCGAAGAATCAGCAAAAGTAGGAATGCTTTTTGGCCTACTTGGCTTAATTACCGGATCATTATGGGCAAGATTCACCTGGGGTGCCTGGTGGGTAAATGACGCTAAATTAAATGGAGCGGCAGTTACCATGCTAATTTATTTAGCTTATATGGTTTTAAGAAATTCTATGGATGAAGAACAAAAAACGGCCAGAGTCTCAGCGGTATATAGCATTTTTGCATATACTATGATGCTGGTATTTTTAATGATTTTACCGCGCATGACAGTATCTCTGCATCCTGGAAATGGTGGCAATCCAGGATTTAGCAGCTATGATCTGGATAAAAATATGCGAATGATTTTTTATCCGGCCATTATCGGATGGACTTTGTTGGGTGTATGGATGATGACCATCCGAATAAGGATTCACAAATTATTAAAGCGTAAACTTTAGTAAAAGAAATTGATTTTTTCCGGTGTTTTTTATTTTGAAAATTCTTCAAAATCCACTCAATGTTAAAAGATGTTAATATTCCCTTTTTAGACAACAATTTGAAATTAATTGGGTTTAACAGGAAACAATTAATATTAGAAATTATGAAAAAGTCAAAAGTAAAACTTCCCGAAGATACTTCCCCCCGTATAAAAGTTCAGTTAGATTATAGAACGGTTATTACAGTAAAAACCACACAAGCCTTAGATATGTGGCTGACAAAATATCCTGAAGCCAAGGTATTGGAAAAATAATAATATTTTTTTTTGTGAATTTATTATTAATGTTATTAATTGTGTATTAACATGTTTTTTATTGAAAATGCCAAAATCATTTGTCTATATTATTTCATTAATGTTATTGGTCACTTCCTCTTTGGCAGCACAAATATCCGAAGAGAATATTCCTCCTGCAAATAAGGAAATTATAGAATTTGTAAATTCAGTTATTGGTAAAAAGGTGGACAGAGGAGAATGTTGGGATCTAGCCAATAAAGCGCTTTTAAAAACAGGGGCAAAATGGGATCATAAATTTGTTTATGGCAATCTGGTTCACCCGGAAAAAGATGACATATTCCCAGGTGATATCATTCAGTTTTATGGTGTTAAGATGAAATATAATAAGGATAAGGATGCTTATTCAGAAACAATGACAAAGCATACTGCAATTGTTTATAAAGTTAAAGAACGTGGAGTATATTATATAGCACAACAAAATACAGGAGGACGTTCAGGAAAAAAGGTAAGCATTGGAGAATTGGATTTAAAAAATGTGATCAAAGGAAAAATGAAGTTTTACCGGCCTGTTAAGGAGATCATATAATTATATTATTTTGATTTTATCAAAGCCTGCTCTACATCTGCAATAATATCGTCAATATGCTCCAGCCCAACTGAAATACGAATTAAACCGGGTAACACGCCAACAGCCAATTTATCTTCATCAGTTATTTTAGAATGCGTTGTTGAAGCTGGATGAGTGGCAATAGTGCGTGTATCACCAAGATTAGCCGAATGAGACAACATTAACAATGAGTTAAGGAATTTTCTTCCTCTATCAATGCCACCTTTAACAACGAAGGACACCATACCACCACCTTGTTTCATCTGCTTTTTGGCAAGTTCATATTGTGGATGAGATGGAAGAAATGGATAACGCACTTTCTCTATTTCTGCATGCGCTTCTAAATATTGCGCCAATTTTAACGCATTCTCACAATGCCTGTCCATACGAACAGCAAGGGTTTCAAGACCTTTAGAGAAAATCCATGCATTGAATGGCGATAACGAAGGACCTGTATGACGCGCAAAGAAGCGAACTTCTTTAATCAAATCTTTCCGTCCAAGAATGGCACCACCAATTGCACGGCCTTGACCATCGATATATTTAGTAGCAGAATGCACTACTAAATCGGCCCCATATACTATAGGTTGTTGAAGATAAGGTGTGGCAAAGCAATTGTCCACGTTCAATATCAGGTTGTGTTTTTTAGTAAGCTTTCCTAACCATTCAAGATCAATTAAATCTACAGCAGGATTGGAAGGCGTTTCTATGAAAACCATTTTAGTATTCGGTTGTATCAGCGCTTCCCATGTTTCCGGTTTATTTATTTCTGCATAGGTATAAGTAACTCCAAACTTAGCAAGTATTACCGATATGATCTGATGCGTAGAACCAAATACAGATTTTGAAACAAGTATATTATCTCCCGCCTTCAATAAAGCAGCCATGCTGGTAAAAACAGCCGACATACCTGAGGCACATGCATATCCATCCTCTGCACCTTCCAGAGCACACATCTTTTCTATAAATTCACTAGTATTAGGATTAGAAAATCTTGTATAAATATTACCCGGTATTTCATCAGCAAATAAAGCTCTTGCCTGCTCAGCATCATCAAAAACAAAACTGGAAGTTAAATAAAGAGGAACGGAGTGTTCTCTGTTTTGCGTTCTTTCCGATTGTATTCTAATAGCTTTCGTTTCAAAATGTTCGTTCTCTTCCATAATTTTTCTTCAAATAATAATATGCAAATTACAGGATAAAATCATTGAAATCCAAAGTTAAAATCCTACCGGCAATTGATTATTAATCTTTGTAATGCAGAAAATTATCATTCTCCAAAACAATTTTTCCGTTGTCAATTAACCATTGAATCACCTTTAATGCTTTATCCTCATTCGTGTTTTTTATTCTTTGTACAGTACCCTCCAACGTAGTTGGTTGCTTACTTAACAATAGTTTTACCTGCTCCTTTACATCACTAAATTCATAATCACTTAAATCAAGTTTATTACGTTCGAGACACACATCACAAATTCCGCATCTATGGCTTTCTATTTCACCAAAATAAGCCAATAGCATTTGACTCCGACATTTACTTTTCCTGGTTGAATAATCTAAAACAGCGTCTATTTTCTTCACGAACCGTTTCTTACGATCTTCATAATTTTGTTTGCTGATACGAAGGTTTTTCGCATCCACTCTGGCCTTGGTAAAAACAATCTGAGGAGCATCTTTTTGAGGCAAGTAGTTAATGATTCCAAGAGCATCCAGTTGTTTTAATAATTTCATTACTTCCTCCAAGGAAATCTCCGCTCTCCTTGCCAACTCCTTTTCATATATATTCACATAATTTTCGAATGACCCGGCATAGGACCTCAATATAATTTTAACAAAATGATCAAAGTCGGCATGAGCCACGAGAAAAGCATATAGATCTGAATTATTAACCAGAATATGTATCCTTGACGGCAGATACACACTATCACTTAAAGCGATCAACTCCTCAATCTCAAGTATATGTAAGCAACTATATGCAATGAGAGGATTAAGATTATAAGTAGTACACAACCGGCCAATATCCAAATCAAAACTTACCCCCTCTCCTGCTCCTATTGCCAATTGATAATAATTAGCCAAAGCCTGATAGGTATTTTTAATTGCTTCAGGCTCCGGAAAATTTTGTTGAACTCTATCTTCGAAATCAACTTTATCAGAATTATTGTAAAGCAACACAGCATACGCTTTCTGACCGTCACGTCCTCCCCTGCCCGCTTCCTGGTAGTAAGCTTCTAAACTATCCGGCAAATCAAAATGAATAACTAAACGAACATCTGCCTTATCTATTCCCATTCCAAATGCGTTGGTAGCAACAATAATCCTTGTTGTTCCATCTTTCCAGGCATCTTGTTTTTTACTACGATCAATAGTAGCTATTCCGGCGTGATAATAATCTGCAACTACTTTATTTTTTCTGAGAAACGCTGCAACTTCCTGTGTTTTCCGGCGATTGCGAACATACACAATACCTGATCCATTTATATTTTTTACAATATTGAGCATTCGTTGCATTTTATTTTCTTCATAAAATACAACATAAGAAAGGTTTCTTCTTAAAAAGCTATCCTGAAAAACATTTTCTTTTTTGAAAAGAAGTTTTTCCTGAATGTCTTTTTTAACTTCTGTAGTAGCAGTTGCTGTTAAAGCCAGTATGGATGTCTTTGGAAAAAGTACGCGAATCTCAGCTATCTTTAAATAAGAAGGACGAAAGTCATAACCCCATTGAGAAATACAATGTGCTTCATCCACCGCCAATAAATTCACCTTCATCTTCTTTATTCGTTCAACAACAATTTCAGAGGATAGTCTCTCCGGCGACAGGTAAAGAAACTTCACATTCCCATAAATGCAATTATCTAAAATAATATCAATTTCCTTTTTGCTCATTCCTGAAATAATATAATTTGCAGGAATGCTTTTTTTTCTAAGATTTTCCACTTGGTCTTTCATTAATGCAATAAGCGGGGAAATAACCAGACAAATACCTTCTTGTGCTAAAGCAGGAAGTTGAAAGCATATAGACTTTCCTCCTCCTGTAGGTAATAAAGCAAGACAATCTTCGCCTCTTAAAGTGGATTTAATAATCTCCTCCTGAAATGGCCTGAAAGTTGTATGTCCCCAATAGCGGATCAGTATATTATGAATATCAAGTGACTGCGTTGGTTCCAATTGTTTAAAATTGTAATAATTTGGTTAAAGTTACAAGTTAATTTAATCTATATAAATAATGTTGGGGTATTAATCAAAAAACAACACTATAAAAAAAAGTTTGACCCTATAGAGCATCCAAAAAATAAGATTATTTCGACTACATTTATGCTATAAAATAGCAAAATTTATCATTTGTTGGTTTATGTTTTCCATTAATCATTAAATTTGTTACCTTGCTATCCGATAAAAATGCAAAAAAAAACAATATGAATTTATCAAGATTCTCCACCATAGCACTTATAGCTATTCTATTTTTTTCTTTCAATGTGAATGTAGTTTCAGCCAATAGAAATGAAGGTAAGAAATTTTCTATGTATAACGCCAGTTTTGATTTATTTAAAAAGATGAAAGCCCAAACGAAACTGACAGAGAAGGATTATCGTGGTGCACTTGCAATTTATAAAGAATTATCTGATAAAAAACCGGAAAACGCAAAACTTGCCTATAAGGTGGGTGAATGTTATCTTCTTTTAAAAATGAAGAAGGAGGCTATAACCTCTCTCGAAAAAGCATATAAACTGAATAAAAATGTTCATAAGGAAATACATTTATTACTGGGTAAAGCTTATCATTTGAACAATCAACTGGACAAAGCTTTAGCCGAATATGATACATTTAAAAAAGCAGCGGGTGATGGCCTACAAAAAAGCAGTGGAATTGACAACCTTATCAAGCAATGTAATTTTGCCAAGGAACAAATAAAGAATCCGAAAAATGTTACCATATCCAATTTAGGTGCAACTGTTAATTCTTCTTATGCGGATTATGCGCCATCCGTAAATGCAGATGAAAGCGTATTGATTTTTACTTCCCGTAGAGAGAATACAACAGGTGGAGGGAAGGATCCTTATGACTTCCAGTTCAATGAGGACATTTATATTTCATTATGGGATAAATCCTCAAATATGTGGAAAAATTCACAGCAAATCAGCCCATTAATTAATACAGAAGGACATGATGCTTCATTAAGTATATCTCCCAACGGTCAGGTAATATACATTTATAAAAATGACGCTAATGGGAAAAATGGCGGTGATATATATGAATCCAAGCTAAGCGCTGACCATTCTTGGTTAATTCCAAAACCTCTTCCTGCAACGGTTAACTCACCTTATTTTGAAAGTTCTGCAAGTGTTACGGAAGACGGAAGCACATTGTATTTTGCAAGCGAGCGCAAAGGCGGAAACGGCAACAGCGACATATACAGAAGTACTAAAGATGCAAAAGGAGAATGGGGACCTGCTGAAAATTTAGGTAAAGAAATAAATACAGAAGATGATGAAATATGTTCATTCATTTCATCTGATGGAAAAACTTTATATTTTAGTTCCAAAGGGCTATTAGGAATGGGGGGATATGATATTTTTAAATCTGTCAATGAAAATGGAAAATGGTCGCCGCCAGAAAACTTAGGATATCCGATTAATTCAACAGAAGATGATCTTCATTTTGTTAAAACTAAAAATGGGAATCACGGTTATTTTTCCTCTATAAGAGACAACAAAAGTGACAGGGATATTTATTTGATCAATTTCAATGAAGCTATAAAGACCGACTCTGTTGTTGCTAAAAAAGAAAAAAAAGCGCCAATATTAACTGTTAAAGGACAAATTACAGACGAAAAAAGCAAAGGCGTTGAAGCTCAGTTAGATTTTTCTGACATTACTACTGGTGAAAAATTAGCATCTGTTTCTACAAACAATTTAGGCGAATACACTACTCCGCTAGAATCAGGAAAAACATACACTATTTTAATAAAAAGTAAAGGGTACGAAGAAATTAAAGAAACACTGGAAGTACCTAGAGACTCAACAGCTGCTCTGAACAAAGCATTTAAACTAAAAAAATCCGCCGAGGAGCCACTTGCTAAAGTGCTTGTTTCAAGCCCATCTATATATTTTGCCTTTGGAAGCTCCAAATTGAAGTTAAACAAACAAACCAAGGAAACATTAAACAATACAATTACCCAATTGAAACAAGATAAAAATCTTACTATTGAAGTAGTGGGTTTCTCTGATAACAAAGGAAAGGAAAAGATAAATAAAATTATATCACAAAGAAGGGCAAATACAGTAGCAGCATACATAAACAAAAGAGGGGTGCAAAAAAAACGTATTCAAGTCGCATTTAATGGTTCTTCTCAACCGGTAAGTTCAAATGATACTAAGGAAGGAAGATCTCTTAACAGAAGGGTTGAATTAAAATTGAAATAACCTATTTCTTTTATTAACTGATGTTACGCATTTTTTTAATTGTTAAGCCGCTATTGGATTCCATAATTGTTGATAAGTTTTCAATGCTGCTTTTGTTGC
>OLLH01000069.1_pt1 | contig 15192 bp, 12 predicted proteins | sample 1604451 | NCBI WGS metagenome assembly OLLH01 (sample SAMEA104055714, study PRJEB20765) | soil metagenome | isolation source: soil
ATCAGATAAAGAGAAGATGGAAATTTGGATAGATGAATGCACGTGCGGATAAAATATCCGCTGTTATGGAATCGGGACAATATGTCCCGACTAACGGGACAACAGGCGGTACATCAGGTAATCATGCCCAAGTTCGAGGTGGATTTTAAGGAACACTCCAAAAGAATCAACGAAAATCCACCACCTTCAAAAAATCTGAAAATTTTGCAAGTATCCACAAATTTGATGCTGGTACGTTTTTCAAAAAAATATTAAGCGCTCCTTCTGCATCATAGGCATGAACAGATTGGTTTCTTAACACCCGAACTCATTCCATAAGTCTATTTTACAATCCCAAAAGAACCTTCACAGGATCTTCTCCACTAAACAACATCTTAGTAGGATCTTCCAACATTTGCTTCACTTTTACAAGAAACCCAACCGACTCTTTTCCATCAATGATACGATGATCGTAAGAAAGGGCAATATACATCATCGGGCGAATCACCACTTGGCCGTTCACTGCTATTGGTCGTTCGATAATATTGTGCATACCTAATATAGCACTTTGAGGAGGATTGATAATCGGAGTAGACATCATGGAACCAAACACACCACCGTTAGTAATAGTAAATGTTCCGCCGGTCATTTCCTCCATGCTGATTTTGTTTTCTCTTGCCTTACCTGCCAAATCCATGATTGTAGATTCTATCTGGGCCAGGCTCATGGATTCAGCATTACGAATTACCGGAACCATCAATCCTTTTGGAGCGCTCACTGCCACACCTATATCTGCATAGTCGTGGTAAATAATTTCTTCACCATCTATCATTCCGTTAACAGACGGATAAAGTTTCAATGCTTCTGTAACTGCTTTTGTAAAGAAAGACATAAAGCCTAAGTTAACGCCATGCGATTCTTTGAATTTATCTTTGTATTGCTTGCGAATGTTCATGATCGGACTCATATCAACCTCGTTAAAGGTAGTGAGCATGGCGGTTTCATTTTTAACCGCCACTAAACGCTGTGCTACTTTTTTACGCAGCATTGTCATCTTTTCTCTTCGTTGGTTACGAGAACCATCGAATCCTGAAACCTGTGCTCCACCGGTTGAAGCCGGCTTAGCAGCCAAAGCTTGCAAGGCATCTCCTTTTGTAATTCGACCATCTTTTCCACTCGCAACTACTTGCCCGGCTTTTATACCATTCTCTTCCATTATTTTTTTAGCAGCAACAGAAGGAACGCCATTTGCATAAGAAGTTGAAGGTGTACTTTCCTGAACAACGGCTTTTTTAGGTTCTGCCTTTTCTTCTTTCTTAGCGGGGGCACTTGTCGGCTTTGTGTTTTTACTTTCCGTATCAATAGTACATACGGGCTGACCAACTTTTACTGTATCTCCTTCTTTAGCGAGAATCTTTAAAGTACCTGCAGCTTCCGCGTTTAATGTTAAGGTAGCTTTGTCTGAATCTATTTCACACAATACTTCATCTTTCTCCACGAAATCTCCATCAGCTTTCAGCCATTGTGCAATCTGAACTTCTGTTATAGATTCGCCCGGGCTGGGTACTTTCATTTCTACTATCATAATCTCTTTATTTGTATCTTAAAATTTACTGTCCGCCTCAGCTCAGGCGGACAGCATGACTGCTAAATTATTAGCTAGTCTAACTCACCAACACCTTTCCAAAAACTTTGTCTATAATTTCTTTTTGTTGTGCAGCGTGTTGTTTGCTGGAGCCTGTTGCCGGACTTCCGCTTTCACAACGTGATATTACTTTCAATTGCACTTCTCTGAAAACACGTAGTAAATAAGTCCAGGCACCCATATTTTCCGGCTCTTCCTGAGCCCAAATATATTCTTTAGCGTTTTTATATTTATTCAATAATTCTTTAATCTGGGTATGAGGAAAAGGATACAATTGTTCTAAACGAATAATAGCAACATCTTCAGCATTATCTTTTTCTTTCTGCTCCAGCAATTCATAATACAATTTTCCTGTACAGAATACCAATTTATTAACCGTTTTTGAATTTGCTTTTGCATCATCAATGATTTCCTTAAAAGAACCTTGTGTAAAATCTTCTATTTTGGAAACACAACGCGGATGTCTTAACAAACTCTTAGGTGTAAAAGCAATTAATGGCTTACGGAATTCCCTGATCATTTGTCTTCTTATTGCATGATAAAAGTTGGCAGGTGTTGTACAATTAATAACCTGCATATTATTTTCAGCACACAAAGCCAAAAACCGTTCCATTCGGGCACTCGAATGTTCCGACCCTTGTCCTTCATAACCGTGAGGAAGGAACATACACAAGCCGTTCATCCTTTTCCATTTTTCCTCAGCACTGCTAAGATATTGATCAATGATGATTTGCGCTCCGTTATTAAAATCACCGAATTGTGCTTCCCAAATTACCAGCGAATGCGGTGCAGCCATCGCATATCCATATTCAAATCCTAACACTCCATATTCAGAAAGCGGCGAGTTGAATATTTCGAATTTGGCCTGAGTCTTACTGATGTTTTGTAAAGGGATGTATTCTTCTTCAGAATCTTCCAGTTTAACAACAGCATGGCGATGTGAAAAGGTTCCTCGTTCAACATCCTGACCAGAAAAACGTACCGGAAATCCTTCATTCACTAATGTACCATACGCCATAAGCTCACCCATCGCCCAATCCAATTTTCCTTCACCGGAAAGCATCTCCTTACGGTCTTTAAAAGTTTTCTCCATTTTATTGAAGAACTTTTTGTCCTTAGGAATTTCAACTATCTTATTCGCAATATCGAGAAACACTTTTTTATCTACACCTGTAACAGGCGACACTACGAAATCTTCGTCCTTGGTCAGCCTCAATCCTTTCCACTGTCCCTCTAAAAATGAGCTTATCTTTGCCTTCCTGATTTGTTTGGCTTCTTCCAGGCGATCTTGCAATAACGTTTTAAATTTCTTTTCCATTTCCCTGGCCAGATCAGCTTCTACAGCGCCGAGGGTCATTAGCTTTTCATTGTAGATCTCACGGGGATTCGGATGCTGTGCAATAGCCTTATATAAGATTGGTTGTGTAAAGCGAGGTTCATCGCCTTCATTATGTCCGTATCTTCTGTAACACAACAAATCAATAAATACATCACGATGAAACTTCTGACGAAATTCCATCGCCATTTGTATCGTTAAAATCAAAGCCTCCACATCATCTCCATTCACATGAAAAACGGGCGACAACACTACCTTGGCCACATCTGTACAATAAGTACTTGAGCGTGCATCCAGGTAATTAGTAGTAAATCCAATCTGATTATTTATAACCAGATGAATTGTTCCACCTGTTTTATACCCATTTAATTGCGACATTTGTATTACTTCATAAACAACACCCTGAGCTGCTATAGCTGCATCTCCATGAATTAAGATCGGAGCCAGTTTATTATAATCGTTGTCATACATTTTATCAATCTTCGCTCTTGAAATTCCTTCAACCAAAGGGTCAACCGCTTCAAGATGGGATGGATTCGGTGTTAAACTTAAATGGACTTTATTACCTGATTTGGTAATGACATTCGTTGAATATCCCAAATGGTATTTAACATCCCCGTCAAATAAAGAATCTTCGTATTCTTTACCTTCAAATTCACTAAAAATATCTTCGTAGGTTTTATTCAGAATATTGGCTAAAACATTTAAACGGCCTCTGTGTGCCATTCCAATTACAAACTCCTCTATCCCTAACTGAGACCCATTTTCAACAATGGCGCTCATGGCCGGAATAAGCGCCTCTGCTCCTTCCAAAGAGAAACGTTTTTGCCCGACAAATTTTGTATGTAAAAAATTCTCGAAAGCTACTGCCTTATTCAAATTTTCTAATATCTGTTTCTTGTCTTCAATACCCAAGTTAGGCGTGTTTTTAGAACTCTCCATTTTGGTTTGAAGCCAGTTAACAATTTCCGGATGACGAATATATCTGTACTCGACACCAATAGATTGACAATAGGTTTGCTTCAGGTGAGCGATGATATCACTTAATTTAGCCGGCCCAATTCCTATTTCAGTCCCTGCATGAAATACAGTATCTAAATCGGCATCGGTAAGACCGAAGTTTTCTTTATCAAGGGTGGGAGTATATTTACGTCTTTCACGAACAGGATTGGTATTCGTGAAAAAATGTCCGCGACTTCGGTAGCTATTAATAAGGTTAATAACATTAAATTCCTTCAGTACATTCTCAGGTATGATAGACGATTCCGATTGTTTAAAATTTGATCGTGCAAATTCAAACCCTTCAAAAAATTTTCGCCAACCTTCTTCTACTGATTCAGGATCTTTAAGATATTGTTGATACAAATCATCTATAACCACGCCATGCACATTGCCAACATACGAGAACTTATCCATCACGGAATTTAATATATATTATAATAATGAATTATACAAAACTACTATTTTTCAATAATTATCTTCATTTTTTTACCATATATTTCTGAAATGTTTATACTTGCACTATCCGCCCACTAACGGTGAAATAAGCACTGAAAGCACTTATTTGATGTAGCGGTTCGTTGTTTTTGCCTTTCGTTGTTGTCAATCACAATACAAATGGTATTAGCATTTTCGTCTGTTTCTTGTAGAGCAAGTATTCTGCGGGAAATTTACTTGAAAGCAAAATTTCCTCTTTTCTGATTTTCATTATTAACCCAACAGAGCAAAACAAAGCCCAAGCAAAACCAAAAATTTGTCCCATAACAATTGCAGAACCAAGTATTGCAAGCAGTCCTCCACTATAAATTGGATGTCTCACAAATTTATATGGTCCGTCTTTTGTCAGAGTATGTTCTTTTTGGAGTATGACATTCCCACTCCAATTTTTAGCGAGATGTTGTCTTGCCCAAACCATTATTCCAATTCCAAAAACACAAAATGTCAAACCGATGAGTCCACTTGTAAGAGAAGTCTTAAAAAGAGAAGTAGCAATTAGTCCACCCGTAAGCAAAGGGAGATAAATTATCAAAAAAGTTCCAATGAGTTTGATAAAAGAAAAATTTTCCTTGCCTTTATGATTGTCTGATGTTGCTTTAGAAAAAATAATCCAGTAAACAGTTACTATAATCCAAGGTAAGATTGTCGCAATTATAAATATTGTTTGAATTTGTTTCATTATCAAATTATGTCTGTCTTTATACAATGATCCCCAACATCTCTGTAATCACATATTGCATTTATTTCTACCTTGGACGAGATTTTGAAAATATTGCATTGCCTGAAGATTTGATGCGTGTCTGTTTTTCAAAAAAAGCATATCGGATCTTGCAAAAACGTTTTCATATTCTTGCTTTCTGTAAAGTTAATTTATTTTTTATTCCTGCAAATAATTAAAAAAATTAGCTGATGTATCTAATGGACTCTTAATCTGATCAAATCCAAGTTCCCCCGTTTTCATGAAGATCTCTAAAAAATATAAATTAAAAAATTAAAATACACATTCAGAAAATAAAACTTTGGTATATATTTGCTTTCTAAAATGATTGTACCAATTACAATTAAATCTACAAGCTCTTACGATTTTGAGCTGCATGAGATCTTTTAAAACATTAATTACCAATGAAAAATAATTATTGCATTATAATGGCAGGCGGTGTTGGCAGCCGATTTTGGCCAATGAGCAGAAGTACTTTTCCAAAACAATTTATTGACGTTTTAGGCATTGGTCAAACATTATTACAACAAACGTACAATCGCTTTTTAAAAAATTGCCCTAAAGAGAATATTTATGTTGTTACCAACGATGCATATATAAATCTTGTAAAAGAACAATTACCTGAATTGTCTTTCAATCAGATTTTAGGAGAACCTCAGCGCAGAAATACAGCTCCTTGCATTGCTTATGCCTCTTATAAAATTGGCTTGGCAAATCCCGATGCGAATATTGTTGTCGCTCCTTCAGATCATATCATAATAAATCAAAATGAATTTAATGAATGTGTAACACGGGCTCTTAATTATACTTCAAAAAAAGATTGTCTTGTAACATTGGGGATAAAACCAAGCAGGCCTGATATCGGTTATGGATACATCCAGTTTATGGAAGATACTTTCGAGAAAGATCATAAGGTTTATAAGGTAAAAACATTTACCGAAAAACCGGATATTGAAATGGCCAAATTCTTTCTTCAAAGTGGCGATTTTTTATGGAACTCCGGTATTTTTTTCTGGAACTATAAAAGTATTCTTGCTGCGATTAAAGAATTCATTCCTGAAATGCACGCCATATTTATAGCAGGAAAAAAAAGTTACAACACACCCGATGAGGTTGAGTTTATTAAAAAAGCATATACTTTATGCACCAATATATCCATTGATTTTGGTATTATGGAAAAAGCGAAAAACGTATATGTTTTACCTTCTGACTTTGGGTGGTCAGACTTGGGAACATGGGGTTCTTTATATGATCATATCCCTAAAGATCAAAATCAAAATGCCGTAATTGGAAATAATGTAATGCTATATGATTCCAAAAACTGCATTGTGAATATGCCAAAAAACAAACTGGTTGTACTACAAGGATTAGATGATTATATTGTTGTTGAATCTGACAATATTCTTTTAGTTTGTAAAAAATCCGATGAACAACAAATACGCCAATTCGTTAATGATGTTAAATTAAACAAAGGAGATAAATTTGTTTAGTTTAGTTTAACCATTCTCTATTTTATTAAAGCAATAGTACATTACAATGAAATCGCATAAGCAATGGCATACCAACAGAATGAATCCGCCTCAGGCAGATGCGTATTCCATCTGACCTTTAAAAAATATATATATAGATGAAATAGCCATGATTATTCAGAATCACCAACCGATAATAAATATTTGGCGTATTCCATTTCACCAAAAAGAAAAATTATATGTAAATGAAAATAAATTTTACTTTTTTTTCTATTATTTTTTCACCTTTAATATTGTTAATTATCAACACTGCCTTTGCCCAAAAGGAACTGGTTCCCTTTGAAAAAAATGGGAAGATTGGATATATTGATGATGCAGAAGAAACTATCGTAATTCCCGCCGAACTCAATTTCGATAATGCATACACATTTAAAAATGGTCTGGCGAGAGTAAGGAAAAATGATAAATACGGGTATATAAATACTAAAGGTGTACTTGTAATTCCATTGCAATTTGATGAAGCAGAAGATTTCTCCGAAGGTTTTGCAGCCGTTGTACGAGATTATAACGATTACAAATGGGGTTTTATCAACGAAGCCGGAGAAATGGTCATACCAGCCAAATTTGATTATGCAGCAGGTTTTAAGGACAGCCTTGCTTTAGTAAACATGGGAGGAAAATATGTTTATATAAATAAATATGCTAAAATTATGTTTGTTCAGGATTATGAAGATGCATGGAACTTTGATTCAGGGCTTGCCTTGATAAAGGTAAATGGCAAATTCGGATATATTAATACCAAAGGAATGAATGTAGTGAAACCCAAATATACAGAAGCAGATACCTATTCAGAAGGAATGGCAAGTGTTATGAAAAATGACAAATGGGGTTATATAGATAAGACAGGTAATTTAGTGATTAATCAAATGTATGATGCTGCGCTGCCTTTTACAGATGGGATGGCTGCCGTTCAGCTGAATGGCAAATATGGTTATATCACTGATAAAGGCAGATATATTGTACAACCAAGGTTAGACGAGGTTCTTGATTTTTACGATGGAATGGCCATGATTGAAGAAGGTGGGAAAAAAGGATTTATGAACAATATGGGCATTATTGCAATAAAGCCACAATTTGACGATGCCAACAATTTCTCTGATGGCTTAGCCAAAGTAAAGGTGAATGGTAAATACGGCTATATAAAGTATACAGGAAAGTTCGCTATTGAACCCACTTTCGACATTGCCGGAGATTTTACAGATGGCGTGGCGGCAGTACGCACCAAAGGAAAATGGTGGTTCATTAATAAAAAAGGAAATTTTGCCTTTGAATCAAAGTTCGATAATACCTATGGCTTCTATGAAGGCTTTGCTCAGATTGAATCGCAGGATAAATGGGGCTTTATTGACAAAACAGGAAAGTTAGTAATTGAAGCTAAATATGAAGAGACGACAAAGTTTACCGATGGGCTGGCAAAAGTTAAATTAAATGGGAAATATGGATTTATTAATCCGTCAGGACAATTTGTGTTAACAGCTGCTTACGATGAAATAGGAGAAATTATAAATGGTTTTTCTAAAATAAAAAGCAATGGCAAATATGGTTTTGTAAATAAAAAAGGAGTCGTAATAGCAGAAGCCATTTACAATGAAGTATTTGATTTTTTCCAGGATTTTGCAAGGGTGAAAAGCAATGGCAAAATAGGATTTATAAATGCTCAGGGTAAGGTAATTGCAGAACCACAATTTGAAGCTGCAGAAAACTTTTCAGAAGGATTGGCAGCTGTTAAAACAGGTGGCAAATGGGGATTTATAAATAGAACAGGAATACTGGTTATTAAACCGCAATTCTTCGGTTCAGAAGCCTTTAGCCGGGGCAAGGCAAAAGCTATTGTCGACCAACGCGGTGACAACCAATTTATGCAGTTTATCGATAGAAAAGGAAGAATAATCAGGTAGATCATTCTTTTTATTGATTCTTATCTGCCTGTTAACACGCCCCTGATCCCTCTCGAGAGGGATCAGGGGCGTTGTGTTATTATAAAGAGCCTATCATTTCTTTAGGTTTTACCCATTCAGAAAACTGTTCTGAGGTAAGCAAACCTAAATCAATTGCCGCTTGTCGTAAGGATAAGTTTTCCTTATGCGCCTTTTTTGCAATCTTAGCAGCATTCTCATAACCAATGTGTGTGTTCAATGCAGTAACCAGCATCAACGAATTCTCCAAATTTTTCTGAATATTGGCATGGTTAGGCTCAATGCCAACAGCACAATGTTCATTAAAAGAATTGCAGGCATCTCCAATAAGTCGTGTCGACATTAGTAAATTGAAAATCATTACCGGTTTAAAAACATTGAGTTCAAAATGACCGTTCATTCCTCCTACTGAAATCGCAGCATCATTACCAATTACCTGCGCGCAAACCATTGTCATTGCCTCCGATTGTGTTGGATTTACTTTGCCGGGCATAATGGAAGAACCAGGTTCATTCTCCGGAATAAATAGTTCACCAATACCACAACGCGGACCGGATGCCAATAACCGTATATCATTTGAGATTTTCATTAAACTGCACGCCACTGTTTTTAAAGCGCCGGATGTCTCCACTATTGCATCATGTGATGCCAATGATTCGAATTTATTTTCTGCCGTAATGAAAGGATGACCGGTGAGCAATGCTATTTTTTTTGCAACAAGAACATCATATCCTTTAGGTGTATTAAGACCTGTTCCAACAGCAGAACCACCCAATGCCAATTCAGATAAATGTTTCAATGTATTTTTAAGAGCGCGAATCCCATGATCAAGCTGAGACACATATCCCGAAAACTCCTGACCTAAAGTAAGAGGAGTCGCATCCATAAGATGTGTTCTGCCAATTTTAACAATAGATTTAAATGCTTTGGATTTAGCATCCAGTGTACTTCTAAGCAGTAACATATTCGGAATCGTGTGTTCTACCACTGCAGTATATGCTGCAATATGCATCGCGGTAGGAAAAGTATCATTTGATGATTGTGATTTATTGACATCGTCATTCGGATGAATTATTTTCTTTTCATCCGAAAGTTTTCCTCCTTTTACCACATGTGCACGATTGGCAATTACTTCATTCACATTCATATTAGATTGTGTGCCTGAACCGGTTTGCCATACTACCAATGGGAACTGATCATCCAATTTTCCGGCAGTAATTTCATCGCAGATCTGGCCAATAAGTTCTGATTTGTCCGCTGGTAATACGCCAAGTTCATTATTTGCTTGGGCAGCTGCCTTTTTAAGAATAGCAAAAGCCTTAATTACTTCTGATGGCATTAGCTGTCCGCCTATCTTAAAATTATTTCGGGAACGTTGCGTTTGTGCACCCCAATATTTGTCTGCAGGAACTTCAACAGGTCCCATTGTGTCTTTTTCTATTCTAAATTCCATTTTCTTAGTATTTTATTTTGAGAAGCAAAAGTATTAAAATAACGGTGAAGAAATCTACAATAACTATTTTTAAATGTGAGAGTTTAAGAAAACAAAAAGACAGGGAAAAAAATTATGGTAGAAAAAAAATCTAATAACCGATATGTTTATTAGATTTTTATCTCCTCTTCATTAGCATTGAAGAAATGATACTCAAGGAAGTGATAAGCATTAGAAGGCTTAACCTTTAGCTTCACATTATAAGTATTCTGCCATTTTTTTCGTACTGAATTAAAAATACCTTTTGTCAGATAAGCTTCAATAAAAGGATGTACGATTAAGGTTAAGTCTTTTTCATTCTGATCTTTTACAAAGTAGCGCAGGTTGTTTTCCATTTCATCAATAAAAAGAACACTGGCTTTGATCTCTCCTGTTCCATCACAGGCAGGGCATTTTTCAACAGTAACGATATTTGTTTCAGGGCGTACTCTTTGACGTGTAATCTGCACCAATCCAAATTTACTTGGAGGAAGAATATTGTGCTTCGCACGATCGCGCTTCATTTCTTCTTTCATGCAATCATACAATGCCTTTCGGTTACCGGTGCTATGTAAGTCGATAAAATCTACCACAATAATACCACCCATATCACGCAAGCGCAGTTGACGAGCTATTTCTTTTGCAGCATCTATGTTAACCTGAAGCGCATTTGTCTCCTGGTTGTTTTGCGCATTCATCCTGTGGCCACTATTCACATCGATCACATGCAAAGCCTCCGTATGCTCAACAATAAGATAAGCACCTCCCTGAATATTTACAGTCCTTCCAAATTGCGCTTTAATTTGTTTATCAACACCAAAATGCTCGTAAATGGGAACTTTACCTTTGTACAATTTTACGATATCTTCTTTTTCAGGAGCAATCGTATGAACATACGTTTTAATCTCTTCAAATAAAGCAGCATCATTCACATGGATGTTATTGAAATTTGCATTCAACAAGTCACGTAATATGGTAGAAGTTCTGTTAAGTTCTCCGAGTACTTTTTGAGGCGGCTTGGCAGTTTTAATTTGTGCGGCACAATCTTTCCACTTGGTCAAAAGATCTTGTAAATCACCATCTAAATCCGCTACACTTTTACCTTCAGCAACAGTCCGGATTATAACCCCGAAATTCTTGGGTTTAATACTTGACATTAATCTTTTTAAGCGGGTGCGTTCTTCACCTGTTTTTATTTTTTGTGAAATAGAAACTTCATTAGAAAAGGGAACCAAAACAATATAACGCCCTGCCAATGATATATCTGAACTTATGCGAGGCCCCTTAGTAGATATCGGCTCTTTCGCAACCTGTACTAAAATCCATTGATTGTTGGATAATACCGTGGCAATTTTTCCTGATTTTTCAATATGGGATTCCAGCCTAAAATTACTAAGCATTGGATCAACAACATCGCCATTAGAGATGCTCTTACTATATTTATTTAATGATAAAATATTAGACCCTAAATCAAGAAAATGCAAAAAAGCATCTTTTTCATATCCAATATCCACAAATGCTGCATTCAAGCCCGGGATAACTTTCTTTACCCGGCCAAGATAGAGGTCTCCAACAGAAAAATTATTGTCTTTCTTTTCTGTATGTATCTCAACCAAATGCTTATCTTCTAGTAAAGCGATGTTAACATCGGAAATACCAGAGTCAATTATGAGTTCATTGTTCACTGTAAATAATTTTATAACATCAACCGACGCTTAATATTAATACTATAATAAGCAAGGTGCGTCTATTACCCGCATTATCTGCAGATAAATAATTACGAGGATTTAAAAAATATACCGGATTTACAACCAAAAATAATTTTTAATACGTTGTACCAATATAAGGACACACCAAAAAGCCTGTCTCCTATTGGGGGTATATTTATAGAAACAGACTATTTGTTTTTCTTATGTCTGTTCTTGCGCAAACGTTTTTTACGTTTGTGAGTTGCCATTTTATGTCTTTTTCTTTTTTTCCCGCTAGGCATGATTGTAGTTTTTAATTGTTTTTAATTTTTTCTAGATAAAGGTCAACTTCTTTAATGGTCGAAGCATCCTTACTCATACTTTTATATTTTTCAAAGTTTGCAATAGCTTTTGCTTTATCACCTTTTTGAAGGTATGCCTCTCCAAGGTATAAGTATGCATCAATATTTTTAGAATTGATTTGCAATACTTTTTCAAATCGGTCAACCGCTTTATCGAACTGTCGCGATTTAATAGACAGAAGTCCTAAGTTGAACTGAGCATTTTCATGATCCGGCTTTTCCTTTATAACTTCCCTCAACATCATGATACCTTTCATCGGCTGAGGCGACTCTGTATAACAAACGCCCAAATCTGTTTTCGCATCCAGATTTTTAGGATTTATTTCAATCACCTTGGTATAGCATGAGATTGCTTTATCAATCAAGTCTGCTCTTACGGAAGAATCGCGCACCATTTTAAATGCATCAAAATAACGATAAGCTGCATTCAACCAATTTTTTTCGCCGGGTTCATTATTTGCAATTATCTCGAAATAATGAGCCGCAATTAAAGGTCGATTTAACACATCCCACTTTCTCCCTAAAGAATCTAAAAGAACGTCCTTTAAATTACTTGCGTTCAGCCGCAGTTCCAGTTTATTTATTTCACTTAGGCTTTCCCCGTCTATCTGCTTCTTTGCTTTATCTAAATGATCTTCAAAACGAATTGATTCTTTTCGACCCGCATTTACCGTTACTTCTTTACCTTTCTCAGTTTTGGTTGGCGCTAAATATAAAACCACCAAAAAAGCTATAGCTCCGGTAATCACATAAATTTGTTTCTTTGAAACGGAACTCATCAATACTGCATATTATTTATTACCTGATTTAACGCTATTGGTAAACGTTTTTGCAGGTTTAAATGAAGGCACAAAATGTTCAGGAATAACGATAGTCGTATTTTTAGAAATATTTCTACCTGTTTTTTGTGCTCTTTTCTTTACTACAAAACTACCGAATCCACGTAAATAAACGTTCTCACCTTTATTCATTGAGTTTTTAATAACCTTCATGAAATTTTCAACGGTTTCTTGTACTGCTATCTTTTCAATACCTGTTTTATCTGCAATCTCTGCAACAATTTCTGCTTTAGTCATTGTATTTTAATATATTACATATTTAATAATGGGGGTGCAAAGATAATTTTTTGATTTGAAAAGAAAAATAAAAATTAAGTTTATTTTTGAAAAATGATACTAACTGAGTTTGGAGCACTTATTACGGCATGGTACTTCAAAAATAAACGCGACCTTCCTTGGAGGAATACACAGAACCCTTATATAATCTGGATTTCGGAAATCATTCTTCAACAAACCCGTATAGATCAGGGGATGGCCTATTTTCATAAGTTCGTCAATGCCTACCCACGTATTACTGATTTAGCCAATGCCAGCGAAGACGAAATTCTGAAATTGTGGCAGGGGCTGGGTTATTATTCCCGTGCGAGAAATCTTCATGCAACGGCCAAATTTATAACGAACCAATACAAAGGAATTTTCCCTAAAGAATATCAGGATATTTTAAAGCTGAAGGGAATAGGAGAGTATACAGCTGCCGCTATAGCTTCGTTCGCATTCAACAAACCTCACGCTGTAGTTGATGGCAATGTTTATCGCCTTCTCTCCAGATACTTTGGTATTGACACACCAATTGATTCAACACAGGGAAAAAAGCAATTTAAAAAATTAGCGGATCAACTGCTGGATACTAAATCATCGGGAATATATAACCAGGCTATAATGGAGTTTGGAGCTCTTCAGTGTAAACCGGCCAATCCCAAATGTGATAGCTGTCCGCTGCAAAATACTTGCTATGCATTTGCCAATAATGAAATAGGCATCTTGCCGGTAAAATCAAAAAAGCTAAAAACCATTGATCGTTACTTTAATTATTTTCATATACATAATAACAAACAGATTGTTCTTAACAAAAGGTTGGATAATGACATCTGGAAAGGCTTGTATGATTTTCCTTTAATTGAAACATCCTCTTCTGTCAAACTTACACAGTTAATGAAACTGCCTGAATGGAAAACTTTATTCAAAGAATATCCTTTACTTGTCCGATCCGTTAGCAAAGAATACATTCACAAATTATCCCACCAAACCATCCATTCAGTTTTTATTGATCTCGACATTTCAAAAATAAAAGAAATAAAATCTGAAAGTTTTTTATTGATTACAAAATCCAGTTTTAACAAGTATGCCATCCCAAGATTACTGGACATCTACCTTTCAGCCAAAGAATCTTAAAAGCAGAAAACTGCGTAGATAGTCAACGGTTTCAACCATAAAAAAAAAATTAATTTGCTGATTCAAAAAAAAATCTACCTTTGTTATAGCAATTTCTAGAATTGCACTAATTGTCCTTTTTATTAACATTTAACAAAACAATTATCATGTCAGGCGTAAACAAAGTAATTTTAGTGGGTAACTTAGGAAAAGACCCGGAAGTACGGTATCTCGAAGGAGGTATTGCAGTTGCAAAATTTCCATTAGCAACATCCGAATCCTACAAAGGCAAAGATGGCCAAAAAGTTGAACAAACGGAATGGCACAATGTTGTCTTATGGCGAGGCTTAGCTGAAATAGCAGAAAAGTATTTGCATAAAGGAAATTCTGTTTTTATTGAAGGAAAAATCCGTACCCGATCTTGGGAAGACAAAGAGGGAAACAAACGGTATGCGACTGAAATAGTCGGCGACAACATGACCATGTTGAGCAAAAAAAGTGATGAGCAAAGCACTAATGAACCTACTGCTCTGAGGCAAGAAGAACCATCCTTTTCTGCTCCTTTAGCGCCAACGGATGACTTGCCTTTTTAATTAATTTCTTTAACCTATTCTGAATAATGCTGCGTTTGTTTTTAAACAAATGCAGCATTATTTTTTTAAATGGGTTCAAAGGTTTGTGCTTTCCGGTCAAAGCAATAGCATACCAATCAGGAATGCATCCGCCTCAGGCGGATGCAAATTCCATTTGATACTAAACCGCTAACAAGATAATTAAAAAGTGTTATATTTGCTCCATGCGAATATTACAATTGATCCCCCATTTAACTGAAAAAAACATC
>OLLH01000123.1_pt1 | contig 14568 bp, 14 predicted proteins | sample 1604451 | NCBI WGS metagenome assembly OLLH01 (sample SAMEA104055714, study PRJEB20765) | soil metagenome | isolation source: soil
GTTTGTAAACCAGTTTCAGGATTAAAAATCAACTGTAAACTAATAGCAGGATTAATTAACTAAACTGTAAACTTTTTTTAGGACGAGTCATCACCCCGCTAAGCGGCAAATGTCGGGAAGAGTTTAAACGTAAGGCTTTGCCGCTTGGAACCGAAACCAATTTTTAATTGGATAAAATAAGAAGGTTATCATAAAGAACGACTACACCAGGAATTAAGAGAAACTGAACAAAATCTTCTTTTGTTCTTTTCAAACTCTTATGCCTTCTTTTGTAATTGATTGATACAAGGGAGAGATCTCATATTCGGCCCATAAATGTTTGTTATGAATAATGGTACTTATAGATTCTTCTAATTCCAGCTCTGTATCATATATTTTATCTCTGAAAAGATCTTTTGTTTTTTTGCTTTCAGGAAGCTCAGTTAAAACTAAAAAATCCCAATCTGAATCATTTCTGTAATCCCCTCTGGCTCTGGAACCATAAAGAATAACTATTGCATCCTTATCAACCTTAAGGATACTTAATTTAAATTCAGATATTACTTTTGCCTTATTCATCAATGCGAATTTAATAGATAATAGTGGCTTTTACAAGATTGGTGCTTTAATAATTTACAAACCCCGGTAATCTAAGAGAAACTGAACAATGGAGATATTCATTCCAACTCCAACAACAATTTACTTCGGAACAATCCTCAGCAGGTAAAGACTCAATAAACCAAAAATAAAATTAGGAATCCAAACGGCAACCGCAGCTGGAAGATTGCCATTTGTTGCAAATGTGGTTGAGATTTGCATAAACATAATAAAGACAAAGCTAATAGTAATTCCTAAACCCAGCTGGATACCTATTCCGCCACGAACTTTCCGGCTGGCTAAGGAAACGCCTATAAGTGTAAGAATAAAAGTAGCAAAGGGAAATGCTATACGTTTGTATTTTTCTACTTCGTAAAATTTAACATTCTCTGAACCATGCAATTTTTCCTGATCAATAAATTCGTTTAGTTCTGAGTAATTCATGCTTTCCATAGCAGTAATCCGCATATTAAAATCACTTGGTTTAAATGTAAAAAAAGTATCCAGCCTGGCTCCTGTTCGGACATTTTCTTTTAACCCATCAATGTTACGTATCATGTAACTATAAACAGACCATTTGTTAGAAGTGCTGTCCCATTGAATTCTGTCTGATAAAAGTTTAAAGGTAAGAGCGCCGTTGTTAATCTTTTCATAGGAAAAACGGTAGCCAATGTTTTCTGCATTGTTGTAACTTTCAAAATAAATATATTCACCGGGTTTTACCTGCCTGTGAAAATTACGGGCCTTCAGAACGTATGCATTTCGGATGTAAACATTTTCGAATTCCAATCTTATTTTATTAGCCGGAGGAATAATCCAATTGTTAAGAATCAGGGATAAGCCGCATAATATAGTAGCGGCCATAAAATAAGGATAAAGCATTCTGCGGAAACTGATGCCACTGTTAAGTATGGCAATGATTTCTGTTCTGTTCGCCATTTGAGCCGTAAAAAAAATGACGGCTATAAATGTAAACAGGGGACTGAATAAGTTAACGAAGTAGGGAACAAAGTTGAGATAGTAATCAAAAACAATGGCTTTTAAAGGCGCTTTTTTTCCAAGAAAATCATCGATTTTTTCTGATATGTCAAAAACAATAACGATGATGATAATCAAAGAAATGGAAAAGAAAAATGTTCCTAAGAACTTTTTTATTATGTATTTGTCAATAATTTTCACAATTCGATATCTTAGGTAATTCGTAATTTATAACTCATAATTGTTTTAGAGTCTGGTTTCTAATTGTTCCACCATTTTTTTTTTCCATTTGGAAAAGGTGCCGATAATAATGTTTTCGCGTGCAGTATTCACCAACCACAAATAAAAGGAAAGATTGTGAATAGTAGCAATTTGAGCTCCCAGCATTTCTTTAGACGTAATTAAATGGCGTAAATAAGCTTTGGAGTATTGAGTATCTACAAAGGCAGTTCCTTCAGGATCTATTGGTGAAAAGTCTTCTTTCCACTTTTCATTTTTAATATTTATAAATCCATTTTTTGTAAATAGCATACCATTTCGTGCATTCCTGGTGGGCATTACACAATCAAACATATCAATTCCTAAGGCAATGTTTTCTAATATATTAACTGGTGTTCCCACGCCCATCAGATACCTGGGCTTGTCTTCCGGCAAAATGCCACATACGATATCTGTCATTTCATACATTTCTTCTGCGGACTCTCCTACCGACAAACCTCCGATAGCATTGCCTTCCCGTTCAAATGATGCAATCTTTTCAGCCGACTGAATCCGTAAATCTTTGTACGTACTACCTTGCACAATGGGAAAAAATGATTGTGTATAATCATATTTTCCCTGAGTTTCATCAAAGCGTGTGCAACATCTTTTTAACCATCTATGTGTCATTTCCATAGATTTTCGGGCATATCCATATTCACAAGGATAAGGAGTGCATTCATCAAAAGCCATTATTATATCTGCGCCAATTGTTCTTTGTATATCTATGGTATTTTCAGGGGAAAAGAAATGGGACGAGCCGTCTATATGAGATCGGAACGTTACTCCTTCTTCTTTTATTTTTCTGTTTTCTGATAAAGAGTAAACCTGGTAGCCTCCGCTATCTGTTAATAGGGGTAGTTCCCAATTCATAAATTTATGAAGACCTCCTGCTTTTTCTATAACCTGTAGCCCCGGTCTGAGATACAAATGGTAGGTGTTTCCAAGAATAATTTGTGCCTTAATATCGTTTGCTAATTCACGTTGATGAACACTTTTTACAGTTCCTGCTGTTCCAACAGGCATGAAAATAGGGGTTGATATTTTTCCATGATCCGTAATAATCTCTCCGGCTCGTGCCTTCGAATGTAAATCTTTAGCAAGAAAATTAAATTTCATTCTTAATAAGGAGCATAAAATGTTATGAAGAGGGAATTGTAAATTTTGGCTATCAGCCTTAACTAATTGATATTGAAATATATTGTTTATTTAAAGTAACAAACTGGTAACAAATTTAAACAGATTATTTAAGTAAGCTAATCTATTCAATCTTATTGGCATTCCTGATAAAATATCAGGCGTAAGATTTATTTTACTCACCCCACCATTCGCATTAAACTTGCGTAATATTTAAGAAGGCATTGTTATTGTTATAAGAACGGAAAGAATCAAATCCATTCGTACAATCATGATGGATCTCCGTTCGATTTTAAGTATAAGGTAGAAAAGGAAACTATTGCGATCAATGCTTTTAAAAAAATACATTCAATTTATAGAGTATGTAGTTTCACGACCCTTTTACCTGGTTGTATTTTCTATATTTCTTTTGGTTAGTAGCTTTCCTATTTTTAACATTCACACCGATAGTACCGGAGAGGGGTGGTATCCTAAAAATTCCAAACAATTGATTTTGAAAAATCAATTTATTAAGGATTTCGGTAGTGATGAACTGATGATGCTTTATTTAACATTCCCTGATAGCAGTTCATCTCAATCCCGAATGAATAGCTTGCAGAAAGTCAGTGCTTCTGTTTCTTCACTTTATGGTTTTGAAAATATTTTATCCAGAACTAATATTTCTGCAATAAAGGATTTAATGGGAAATTCGTATGCAAATAAAATAGAACATAGCTACTTTAATTCAATAGATTCATCCGGCGAGATGATTTTTTTAAAAGTACGATTAAATAAAAATATTAATAGTGCGCGTCCACTATTAATTGATTCACTTAATAAGATTTTGCATCGTGTTTTACCGAAAGGAGTAAAAACTTATTTAAGTGGCCCCAGTGTAGTGTTTACTGAAATAGACCGATTAAGTACCACAGATTCTGTAAAGTTATTTACACTTTGTTTCATACTGATTTTTTTATTGCTATGGTGGCAAATTAGAAGGATCAAGTATTTGCTGATTAGCTTCTTTTTGGTTTTACTTGCTATCATTCCTTCGTTGTCCTTATTTGGTTGGTTGAATATACCTTTTAATATGATTACGATGACAGTCCCGTTGCTTTTTGTAATCAATTTTTCTTCGTTTGCAATTCATATTATTACAAAGCAAAGTATAGATATCAAACAATATCTATTGAAAAAAATTCCTCCCATTATTACTTCTGCATTAACAATCATTATAGGGTTTGGGTCTTTGATGGCAAGTAACATCAGGTTGATTTCTCAATTTGGATTACTTACCTCTTTAGGTATCATAGTAGGTCTTCTTTCTATGTTGATAGTTGGAGTTCCATTAGTGGCACGGTACATTTCCGTAAGTGAATTAGTAGATAAGGAAAGTTGGCTGAATCGCATCTTGGATAAATATTATTATAAATTATCTCTTGTGGCTTCTTATTGCATATTCGCATTCATGCTCATAGTAATGGTTTCCGGCTTTTGTATTTTTCCCACAATAAAGACAGATTCCAATATGATTAACTTGATGAAGCCGGGAAATGAGGTTCGGAAAACAATTGAGTTTATTGAAAAACATTACGGTTCGGCGAATGTTATTGATTTTTTAATCCTCAAAAAAGACCAACAACCAATTGGTCACGATGATTTAAAAACCATAGCCAAAATGAATATTCAAGTGGCGAAGCTTCCATTTGTTAAAAATGTCATTGGCTATGACTTATGGAGTCCTTTAATAAACAGAACATCCGGCAGTAATTCGAAACTTTCAAGTCAGTTATCTTCTGATTTTTTAACAAGCGATAAACGGCAATCACGAATAGTGGTAAACATTCCTTCAGGGTCAGTAAAACAAATGGAGCGTATGCTTAATACTATTCAGGTACAATTTAATAAAACTCTTTTAGGAAGTAATCTTGAAATAAGTCCGGTTGGATTTTTACCTATGTATGTGGAGCAAATGAATACGATTGTAGATGGTATGCTTTATGGATTAGCAATCGCAATTATACTGATACTGGTTGTAATGACCTTGCTTGTAAGAAATATAAAATTAGGATTGATTACAACGTTAATAACATTGTTTCCCTTGTGTGGATTGTCAATTCTAATGAAGATATTAAATATTCCATTTGATGTGGGTACTTCCATTATTTCTTCGGTTGCTATAGGCATGATTGCTGATGATTCTATTCACATAATATGGAATTACAAAAGACATGTAAATAGAAGTATTTCAGGAACAGAAAATCAATCTATTAATCATTTGTTCGCCAATGCGGTCAGAAAAATTGTATACCCATGTACCGTTACTTCTTTAATGTTTTCCATTGGCTTTTCTGTGCTAATATTTAGCAATATGGTAACATTAATTGATTTTGGAATTCTTTCGGCGACAACGATATTATTGGCATGGATTGGGGACTTTATTTTCTTTCCTGCACTATTGAAAATTTTTAATATAGGAAAAACACAAAAATGAAGAATTTCTTTGCACACCTGATCTCCATTATTTTAATTCCATTGCTGGTTCCGGTATATCTATTTTATATTCTTTTGTTTTTCTTTCCAGGCTTAACGCCAATCTTTAGTTTCCATGATAAGGTAGGTGCTGTTGTAGGGATATTCATAGCTACGTCACTTTTGCCATTTGTTTTGGTATGGGTTTTATTTAAAAAAGGGCTAATATCAAGTTTGACATTAGACAACAAAAAGGATAGAGTTATACCACAATTATTTTCTTGTTTTAATTATTTCATTATATCTGTTTTGTTATTCTATTACAGCGGAAATAACGGTTTAACCTTGTCGATGATTGCTAGTACACTTTCTTTGATTGTATTAACGATTATCACTCCTTATTGGAAAATTAGTGCACATGCTTCTGGTGCATTAGGTATATTTTCTATTGCTACGGTACTTTATTTAAAGTATCCGAATGATCTCTTTACAATTCCATATTCAATTATCTTGTTTATGACAATTGCAGTTTGCATGGCGAGGCTTCATTTAAAAGTACACACTCCAATGCAGATTTTAGCCGGATGTTTTCTGGGTGGAACAATCGGATCATTATTGTTTTATTTTTTTATTTAAAAAATAAAGTCAATAAACAAGACTATAAGTTAAGTCATGAATTCATAAACTTAAAACCATTAAAATGGCAGGTAAAAATATCATGTTTGTTGTGCAAGGTGAAGGACGTGGTCATCTAACTCAGGCAATTGCTTTGCAAAATCTTTTGCTCGCTGAAGGGTTTGGCATAAGTGGTGTTTTAATTGGCAAAAGTCAATATCGCGAAATTCCTGAATTTATTTTTAAACAATTATATCCTCCAGTCGCTTCATTCGAGAGTCCAAACTTTATTAAAGACTCCAAAACGAAAGGAATTCGAGTTTTACCATCTGTAATAAAGAATTTTCTTAAGTTGCGAACATTTAAAAAAAGCCTCAATTTTATTCGTTTAAAAATAGAGGAACAAAGGCCTGATGTGATTTTCAATTTCTTTGATCCGTTAATCGGACTTTATTATCTTTTGTACAACCCGCCAATACCTATGATATGCATAGGACATCAGTATACGTATTTGCATCCTGATTTTAAATTTCCAGATGGCCGATTGATAGATAGAATATCAACAAAAATGTATATTAAATTGACTTGCATGCGTGCAAAGAAAAAACTGGCTCTATCATTATATTGTATGGAAGATTATAGCAAAGATAAGGTCATTATTGTCCCTCCTTTATTAAGAGCTGAAATATACAATCAAAAAGTGACCAAGGGATCCTATTTACTTATTTACCTTTTGAACAGTGGTTATGTTAATGAAATTATCCAATGGCATCTTCAAAATCCAGATATTGAGATTCACTGCTATACCGATCAAAAAGATATTTTAGATGTTTATCAGTACAATCAAAAGTTGTATTTTCACCAACTGAATGACGATTTTGTAAAAATGATGGCTGGTTCTATGGGACTGATGACAACTGCCGGGTTCGAGTCAATATGTGAAGCCATGTATATGGAAAAACCTATTTTCATGGTGCCCGTTCCAGGACATTATGAACAATATTGTAATGCGGTTGACACAGCCAAAATAGGAGCTGGCATCTATGATAGTTATTTCAACATTGATAAGTTTATAAAACATATTTCTGTTGATAAAATAAACCATAATGAATTCCGGTTATGGATGGAGTCTGGGAAATTCAAAGTAATCAATCAGCTTAATGAAGTGTTCGAAAATATCAATAACTGTACACTTTAAATGCTGAAATCTAAAAAAATCCTTTGTTTTAGAATTCTTTTATTTGGCTGTGTTTTTTTCATGAAGACGGTAAGTGAGGCTCAATCAAATCAATTGGGAAACAAAACAAGTAATGATAGCCTTACTTCCTTTCAGGAAATTCATAAAAGTGATCACAAACAAAAAGACATACAAGACGTAGTTAAAAAGATATTTAAAATAAATATTGCTTTAGATCCAGATAGTTCGGAGATAAAGCCCGGTAGATTACTTTTTACTTTCTTGCCCTTTATCGGCTACACGCTTGAAACTGGCGCAGAAGCAATCGCCTCTGTCAATGTTTCCTTTTATAGAGGTCATAAAAAGGCGAACAACTTATCTTCAATTTCTACTAATTCACAATATTCTCTCTTTAACCATCAAATAATTATACCTATAATTTTGAATATCTGGTCAAAAGGAAATACTTACAATTGGTTAGGGGATTATCGTTATTATAAATATCCCACCTATACGTATGGATTAGGCGGACAAAGCTCTTTATCAAAATCTGACCTGATCGATTATTCTTATATACGGATATACCAAGAGGTGTTAAAAAACATATCACCGGACTTTTTTGCAGGATTGGGTTACAATATGGATTACCATTTTAATATTAAAGAATACGGTGCTGGAGAAATTGGAAATTTAACAGATTTTCAAAAGTATAGCCTTGATACTAAAACAATTTCTTCAGGTCTTGTTTTTCATCTTCTTTACGATGGAAGACGAAATTTAAATAATCCAGAAAATGGTTCTTATGCAAGTATTACATACCGCCACAATTTTACATTTTTAGGAAGTAATCAGAACTGGCAGTCATTATTATTTGACTTTAGAAAATATATTAAACTTTCGTCAAATTCGGAAAACATATTGGCCTTTTGGAGTTTTAATTGGTTTACATTTGGAGGAAAATCTCCATTCTTGGATTTGCCAAGTACGGCATGGGACACATACGCCAATTTGGGTAGAGGATATATACAGGGAAGACTAAGAGGCCCTGGTTTGGTATGCTTAGAGAGTGAGTACAGATTCGCGCTTTCTCGAAATGGGCTTTTTGGTGGAGTGGTCTTTGTGAATGCTCAAGCAGTATCAGAAGTTCAAAACAATAAGTTTAAGAATGTATTTCCGGGTACCGGGCTTGGGTTTCGAATAAAGGCTAATAAATTTTCTAATGCAAATATTGCCATAGATTACGGATTTGGAACAGGTGGGTCTCAGGGATTTTTCTTTAATATTTGTGAAGTTTTTTAAATAAATAAACTGAAATAAAAGTGCAAATACTAAGTTGAAGAATCTCGATTAAATGATAATTCCATTTGTATATACATTGATAAGAATGAAAAATTATTGGTTTAACACTAAAAGCTTGTAAGAGATGAATTATGTATTATGTTATAACAATACAACACGACTTATCTGCTTTATTAGTCTGTTCTTACTAACATCTTCCCGATGTAATGCTCAGGATAGCATTGGAAGAACAATCAGAATACCATTTAATACCATTTTTTATCATATTGACAAACACACGGTAGGTTCATTTACCAAAAATTATGGCCTCAACTATTTATTAGCAGCGGGCTTAACTTATGGAATTATAAAAAGTGGCCTCGACTGGAAATGGTATCAGACTGCAACAGAAAACAAATGGATTGGAAATACAGGTTTTTTATCAGTATCGGTAGGGGGGCTTGTTCCTTTTGCAGGTCCTCTTGCATTCTATTTTTATGGGAGGGCTAAAAAAAAGTCTGACTTGCAGGTAACAGGCCTTGCACTTGGACAAGCTGCTCTATTAGGCATTGCCATTTCATCCAGCATAAAAGTATTTACCGGGCGTGTTCCCCCGTATGATTTAACTAATAAAAAAGATTATAGCGGTAATTTCAGATTTGGATTTTTTCGTGGTGGGGCTTTCGATGGTTGGCCAAGCAGTCATACTACAATAGCATTTGCTATGGCAACAACTTTAATTGAACTTTATCCCGGCAATACAGCTATTCAAGTCGGTTCCCTTGCGTATGCCTCATTGATTGGACTTGGAGTATCAACAAATATTCATTGGTTTTCTGATGCTGTTGCAGGAGCCTTTGTAGGTTATGCAATAGGAAAGACAGTAGGCATCGGGTTTAAAAATCTAATGAATAATATGCACAGTAAACAGGTTTACAATTTTTATGCTACACCAACTGGAGCTGGAGTTACCTGTCAGTTTTAAAAAATAAATAAAATACATATGAAAAGAATAATCGCAGTCTTAATCTTATTGACATTAAATTTTTATTCATTTTCACAAAATGTGGATATTGATTTATTGAAAAGCATCAACCTAAATCGAAACAAATCGTACGATCCAACATTTCGTCTTATAACAAATAGTGTAACACCATTTACGATTGCTTTCCCTGTTGGCTTTATTGCAATTGCAATAATAAAAAAGGACAGTGTTTCAAAAAGCAATGTGATACTTGTATGTTCAACCTTGCTTATAGAAGGAGTTGTTTCTGGATCTTTAAAATATGGCGTTAACAGGCCTCGCCCGTTTACGACTTATCCTTTCATTGAAAAGGCTACTTCTGGAGGAAGTCCGTCCTTCCCATCAGGCCATACATCAAGTGCGTTTGCATTGGCGACATCAGTTAGTATTGCTTGTCCAAAATGGTATGTTATAACACCTTCTTTTCTTTGGGCATCAGCAGTTGGATATTCAAGAATGGATTTAGGTGTGCATTATCCAAGTGATGTATTAGCCGGAGCTATCGTAGGGAGTGGCTCGGCATATTTAGCCTACAAAATAAATGGTTGGCTTACTGGAAAAATATTGAAACGCTCCAGATATGCTCCCCATTGATACAAAAAAGGCTCTGATCACTCAGAGCCCTCCCTATCAAAATATAATTGAAAAACCTATTTCGCTTTTTCGGATTTCTCTTTCTTTTCTTCTTTTACCGCTTCAGCTTTCTTATCGGCTTTTTTTTCTTCTTTTACCGCTTCAGCTTTCTTATCGGCTTTTTTATCAGCTTTCTTATCAGCTTTTTTTTCCTCCTTTTGTTCCTTTGTAGGATGTGTTTGAGGTTTTACCGGTTCTTGACCTGCAAATACAGAAGTAGCAAATAAGGCTGCAACTGCCAATAGACTTACTTTTTTCATAGTTTTAATTTTTAAGGTTAATTAATAAAGGCACAAATTTAGTAAAATAGAAAACATATTTATAATATTTTAACAATTATTAACATAGTTCTTTTTTTGTTAATTTAAAAAAGGAGAGTCCCATGTGAAAAGTTATTAGAAAATATTGTTAATATTTTGTCAAAGATAAAAATAATGTATTGATAGATATTTTTACTTTTACACATTCTGATAAAAGAATTTTTACCAGATTCAAACTTATATCCTAACGATGTTAAATAATTTAAGCATTACTGAAGTCCTTTTGTTTTCTGTCTTTATGCTTTCTCTGATTGTACAATTGGGTTATTATTGGGGTGTCTTTAGCCACTTTTCTTTTTATAAAAAACAAACAACTGTAAATGATCAAAAACCTATATCAATCGTTATTTGTGCAAGGAACGAATCAGCAAATTTGAAAAAAAATATGTATTCTATTTTGGAACAATCGTATCCTGAATTTGAAGTGATTGTGATTAATGATTGTTCCTGGGATGATTCAGGATTGTTTCTGGAAGAGCTTGAAAAGCAATACAAGCATCTAAAAGTGTTAACGATACAAGAACAGGAAAAATATCAACATGGCAAGAAATTCGCATTAACTTTAGGCATTAAAGCATCAAGGTATGATATACTATTAATGATTGATGCAGATTGTATAGTTCAGAATAAAAACTGGGCATCCATTATGCAAAATAATTTCAATAACAATACGGATATAGTTCTTGGATACGGCGGGTATCGAAAAAAAGGAGGTTTGTTAAATAGGGTTATTCGCTTTGACACTTTTTATACAGCACTTCAATATTTGTCATTTTCTTTAATGGGAATGACATATATGGGTGTCGGAAGAAATTTGGCGTATAAAAAATCAGTGTTTTTTAAGAATAAAGGATTTGCTTCTCATCAGCATATTCTTTCAGGTGATGATGACTTGTTTGTTAATGAAGTAGCTACAAAAACGAATGTTAAAGTAGAAGTAGATCCCCAAAGTTTTACCAGTTCAGAACCGGAAACTTTATGGAGAAATTGGTTTCGTCAAAAGCATCGTCATTTTTCAACAGGGAAATATTATAAAGTGAAACATAAATTAACGTTGGGTATATTGAGCGTTTCTCATTTCTTTTTTTATGTCAGTTTAATTGCCTTACTTGTTCTGCAGTTTGAATGGCGATTAGTCCTAATTTTATTTTTAGTACGATTAATATCACAGTTAATAATTTTTGGAAAAGCAATGAAGCGTCTTGATGAATGGGATATTTGGTTGTTATCTCCTATATTTGATTTATTCGGATTTATATTTTATCCAGTGTTATCAGTATCAAATTTGTTTATTAAAGTAAATAAATGGAAATAATTCCTCAAAACCTTTCGGATAAAGGAAAGCACGACTATAAGCTCGTAACTCTTGCTGTGGAAAAGCATGATCAGAAAGCTTATGCTGAGTTGATGGCGCGTTATAAAGATTCTATTTATTTCATGTTGCTGAAGATGATTAATAATCGTGATGATGCTGAGGATTTAACAATTGAAGCTTTTGGTAAAGCCTTTAAAAAACTGCATCAATATACGCCTGATTTTGCCTTTAGCACATGGCTTTTTAAAATTGCCACTAATAATTGCATTGATTTTATCAGAAGAAAAAGAAAAAATACAATTTCAATTGATAAGGGTCTTGAAAATGATGAAGGGTCTGAGATGCAGATGGATCTTAAGTCGGAGTTTCTTGATCCTGAAGAGAAATTAATTAAAAAAGAAAAAATAGAGCTTATGCACGAGATTGTTGATAAGCTTAAACCAAGGTATCGCCGTCTTATTGAGTTACGTTATTTTGAGGAAAAGTCATATAGCGAAATCGCCGATGAATTAAATTTGCCTCTTGGAACTGTGAAGGCCCAATTGTTCCGGGCTCGTGATTTTCTCTACCAGATACTGAAGAACTCAGAGGGAAAAATATAGTTGAAATAATATGACTATCGACCTCGCACTTATTACCAAGTACTTTCCATTCATTACAACCAATCAGGCAGAACAATTTTCGAAATTAAAAGAATTATATGTGGAGTGGAATGCACAAATCAATGTTATTTCCCGCAAAGATATCGATCATCTTTATGAACACCATGTGCTTCACTCTTTAGCGATAGCTAAAATCATTCAGTTTAAAGACCGAACCAAAATATTAGACGTGGGAACAGGCGGAGGATTTCCGGGAATTCCTCTTGCTATACTTTTTCCTAACTGCCATTTTCACCTGATAGATTCAATAGGTAAAAAAATTAAAGTAGTAAATGAAGTAAGTCTCGGTTTAGGATTAAAAAATATTTCGACAGAACATAAACGGGTGGAGCAGGTGAGCGATAAATATGATTTTATTGTAAGTCGTGCTGTTACTGATTTATCAGAATTTTTTGGCTGGGTAAGAAAGAAATTCAGCAGTACTAATTTTAATGATTTGCCTAATGGTATTTTGTATTTAAAAGGAGGGGAGTTAAACGGAGAACTGAACAATTTGGAGAAGATGTTACGCTACCTGAATACTGTTGATCCAACTAACAATAAAAGTCTTAAATCAAGTAGGATTGCGATTTATGATTTGAAAGAGTATTTTGAAGAAGATTTTTTTGAACTTAAAAAAGTAGTGTATATAAAAGGTTGATTTTACGCCTCCCTAATTAGGAATTCGGCTTAACAGCCTAGAAAATATCTTATTTTAAAAAATATTTTGCAATTAGAAAAACCTGTGTATCTTTGCAATCCCAAATTTTACGAAAGACTTTAAATAATGAAAAGAACATTTCAACCATCAGTAAGAAAAAGAAATAATAAACACGGGTTCAGGGAGAGAATGTCAACCGCGAATGGTAGAAGGATTATTACTGCGCGAAGAGCACGAGGTAGAAGAAAATTATCTGTTTCCAGCGAAAAAAGAGGTAAATAATACTTCTTTAAAATACATATATTAAGATGCTAGCTGAAATTTCAGCTAGCATCTTTTTTTATAATGGGTCAGCTTTTACCTAAAATGATACATTGGCCTTTATGGTAATCTCCTCTAATTATTGCTTCTTGTTCATAAGATATAGGGGGCTAAAATCGAATTTGTTTTTTCAGTAATTAATTGATGGCCCATGTCTAAAAGGTGTAAGGAGCTTTTATTTTTAAGTCCCTTTACAAAATAAGTTCCCAGGCTAGGAGGAATTACAGCATCGTATTTTCCAAAGAACAGATGTATGTTAATATTGTTTTTGTTTATTGCCGCCTGAATATTTTTGATGTTGGGAATGATTTTTCTAAACACCAGCCATACGTCATATACCTTTTGTCTTCTTTCCTTATTTTCTAATTGGTAGTGGATAAATTTATTGAACTTCTCATTTACAATGCCTAGTTTCTCAAAACAATTAAGTGTTTTTAAAAAACAGGAAGGTTGATTAACAATTATTTTAAATATGCTTTGTCCCAGTTTAGTGCTACTGGCAAATCGGTAGATCCAATTAATTTTAATGCCATCAGGTGCAAACAAATAAACATCTTTTATTTTGTCAGCAAATAGCTCAATGCAGGCTAATGCAATTTTTCCTCCAAGGCTATAAGCAAGAAGTGAAAATTCGTTTTTGTTTTTCTCTTTAAGTAAATTTACAATAAGACCCTTAAGATCGTTATAGGTAAAGACCTCCGAATGAATAGTGTTGGAAAGGATGCTTTCGCCATGATAAAATAAATTGAAAGAAATGATTTTGTATTTTTTTCCAAGAGATGTTTCAAAAACTTTAAAATCAGATGAATGTCGATCAAAACCATGAAAGGCAATGAGTATTTGTTCTCCCATTCCAAATTCTTCATACTCAAGGGAAAAATTAGTATAGGTGATAAATGAACTCATGGATAAGGATTATGGAGGCAAAGATATAGATTGGACTTTGTGTTTATTCAGTTTAGGAAAAATAGATTCATTGATATTTGAAAAATTGAAGATTTGAAAATGATTTATCGTGTTTAATAAAGCAGAAAAGAATCGATTTTCAAATTAACGAATTTTCAAATCTTCAAATAAAATTAATTCTATTAAATAACTGATGTTACGCATTTTTTTAATTGTTAAGCCGCTATTGGATTCCATAATTGTTGATAAGTTTTCAATGCTGCTTTTGTTGCACTAA